>Ga0105046_10003163_pt1 | contig 26065 bp, 21 predicted proteins | sample MAT03_FD_78385 | JGI IMG/M metagenome (GOLD analysis project Ga0105046, IMG submission 78385) | Freshwater microbial communities from Lake Fryxell liftoff mats and glacier meltwater in Antarctica - MAT-03 (megahit assembly) | ecosystem: Environmental > Aquatic > Freshwater > Ice > Liftoff...
GGGGTGGTGAGGTTCTTGACGCGACCACGGGTTGCGCCGATTCTCCTTGGGCGAACTGGCTTCACTGCTGGCTACATCCTTACGTCTCTTCGGGACTGAGGAGGAAGGCGAAGCGGAGGCAGAGGCGGAAGCACAGACACTGGCCGGAAGGTCGATGCTACCTGGAACCGGTGCTACTGGGCTGGTGCTACTTGGATGGTGTGGTTGGTGTGGACTCCTCGGGGTCCAGGAGGGTGAAGATGTAGGCGATGGCGATGCCTGCGGCGATGAGGCCTAGGGAGATGAGGATCTGGGTTAATGTTGGGGTGAAGAAGGCGATGGGCCAGTCTTCCTTTGGGATGTTGGCGAGGAGTTCTGGGGTGATGGTGAGTTTTCCGAGTGACTGGCCGATGGCGGGCTGGACGGGCTCGCGGAAGGGCCAGAGGCCGAAGACTGCACCGACGAGGACGCCCATGAGGACGCCGCCGGTGACGGCGAGGTGGCGCCTGAAAAGATAGCGGAGGATCAGAGAGACGCCTCCCAAGCCGATGGCGACGCCCACTGCGACGGGGAGGAGGAAGAGGACTTGCGCGAATGCGGCGTTGACGTCGCCGGAGGTGAGGGCGTCCTTGAAGCGGTCGATGGCGCTCAGGATTGGGACGTACTGGCCCATGAGGAGGAGGAAGTAGGAGCCGTCCATGCCGGGGAGGATGGTGGCGGAGGCGCCGGCGAGGCCCGCGGCGAAGCGGATGTACCAGACGGAGTCGGCGGAGGTCGGGGTCCCGCTGCCGGTGTATTGGGTCATGCCCAGGAGGGCGGTGATGACGAGTCCCGCGGCGATACCGGCGTAGACCTTGGCGTTGAAGGGGCGGCAGAGCTTGAGGACGATTGGGATGGCGCCGAGCCTCAGGCCGATGAAGATGGAGAAGGCGATCCAGCGGTGCTCAACGACGGCGTCCTTGATGGGGCCGGCGGAGAGGAGGATGGAGATGCCAGCGCCGAGGCCGATGCAGGTGAGGAGGGCGAGGGAGGGGAAGCGGAGGACGAGGGTTGAGACTTCGGCGACGCTGGCGACGAAGCGCTGGTAGACGCCGATCATGAGGAGCATGGTGCCGCCGGAGATGCCGGGGACGACGTTGGCGAATCCCATGAGGAGGCCGCCGATGAAGGAGCGGAGGGCGAGGGCGGGTGAGAAGCCGGGTTGCGTGATTGGTGTGGGTGATGTATGTGAAGGTGCTGCGGTGGGTGTGGTGTCGGGCACGTGTGGTTCCGGTGTGCGGGGCTGCGGACTGGGGGAAGAATCAGAGGGTATCGGCCGCGGGGGATAGCTGGGTGGAGTTGGGCCGGGAAGTTGCGGCGGTGGTGTGGTCTTTTGTGGTCAGAGCTTTACGATGATCGAACAGGCTGGCGTGAGCGCGGCGTAGAGGGGACTGGGCGTGGGTGTGCGAATGTGGTCTGCACTTGGCCGCGGGTGGGTGGTGGGGTGATGGGAAGCATCATGAACGTATTGGTGACTGGTGGCGCGGGGTACATCGGGTCGCACGCGGTGCAGCGTCTGCTGCGCGATGGGCACCGGGTGGTGGCGTTTGACAATCTGTATCGCGGTCATGCGCGCGCGATGGATTTGCTTCGGCCGGGCGCGGCGGGGCGGCTTGAGTTTGTTGAGGGGGACATCGCGGACAAGGCGCTTGTGACGGCGACGCTGCTGAAGCGTGACATCGATACGGTGATGCACTTTGCGGCGCTGGCGTATGTGGGTGAGAGCGTGGAGCAGCCGATGCGTTACTACCACAACAATGTGACGGGGCTGATCAGCGTGCTTGAGGCTTGCGAGGCGAGCCATGTGGGTGGTGCGGGCGGGGGCGAGGTGGCGGGGGTGGCGGGGGTGGCACGGTTTGTGTTCTCGTCATCCTGCGCAACGTATGGGCAGCCTCCGGAGGGGTTTGTGCCGGTGCCGGAGACGTGCCCGCAGAGTCCGGTCTCGCCGTATGGCTGGACGAAGCTGCATGGGGAGCACATCCTGCGTGACTTTGCGGAGGGGCGGCGGCTGAAGGGCGTGCCATTTGGGTATGCGATGCTGCGGTACTTCAATGTGTGCGGGTGTGATCGCTCGGGCGTGCTTGGTGAGGACCATGATCCTGAGAGCCACCTGATTCCGGTGATTCTGCAGGCCGCGATGGGGCAGCGGAGCGAGGTTGGGATTTTCGGGACGGACTACGCGACGCCGGATGGGACGTGCGTGCGCGACTATGTGCATGTTGAGGATCTGATTGATGCGCACGTGCTGGCGATGGGCAAGCTGCGGCCCGGGCAAGCGATGGCGTACAACGTCGGGATCGGGAAGGGATACTCGGTTCGGGAGATCATCGACGCGGTCCGGAAGGTGACGGGGCGCGAGTTCAGGGTGGTTGAGAAGCCGCGGCGTGCGGGTGATCCGCCGATGCTATACAACAACCCGGCGAAGATTCGCAGCGAGCTTGGGTGGAGCGCGAAGGTGACGGACCTCAATGAGATCATCGCTTCGGCGTGGTCTTGGTTTCAGAAGCATCCCAAGGGGTATGGGTCATGATGAGAGCGGCGATGATCAGGGTCGGGGCGGCGGCGTGTGTGGCGGCGCTTGCGTTGATCTCGCCGCTGGCGCGTGGGCAGGATGTTGGGCCGCCGATCTCGGAGCTGACGCGCGGGCAGGCGGAGGTGCTGTGGAAGTCGTACTCGGTGCCGGATGCTGGGCTTCCGAGCGTGGCGCCGGTGTGGCCGGCGCGGGTGGAGCGTGATGGGGCGAGCGCGGTGGTTGTGGATATTGAGCTGCCGATCCTGAAGCCAACGGGTCGGAACCTTCGCGGTGTGGGGGCGCTGCCGGACGCGCTGGTCGATCCGCTGATGCTGGATGATGATGTGACGCTGAGGCGGTGGCTGGGTGATGAGCGTGCGGTGCTGCGCTTTGAGGGGGACAACGCGTTTGTGATGGAAGTGACGCCGGAAGTGCCGGGACGGGCCGTTTTGCGTGGGCGCAAGCACGATGCGGTGATGGCGTTTGGGGTGCTGACGCTCACACACTCACCCGATGGGGGCGCGGGTGCGCTGGACGTGCAGCGGACTTGGTTCTCGCTCTACATGCCGCTGGTTGAGAGTGATGCGGTGCTTGGTGCGCGCGTGCCGAAGGGTGTGGTGCTGCTGATGCCGGGTTTGTTTGCGACGCCCGAAGGGATTCTGGAGCGGCTGACGACAAGGCTGCGGAAGGACGGGTTTGCGGTGCTGCGCATGTGGGCGCAGCCGAGCCGGTTCACGCAGCGATTGGAGTTTGATATCACGGCGCAGGATGGGCTTGGGGATGATGCGGCGGGGATCGCGGCGGCGATGGATGACCGCACGGCGGAGTGTGCGTTTGCGGCACGCGAGGCGTTCGCTCACATGGCCCGCGAGAAGCCCGCGCTCGGTGGGCTCCCACGCGCTGCGATTGGGTTCTCTGGCGGCGCGATGACGCTGCCGAGCGTGGTGGCGCTGGATCCTGAGAAGTATGTGGCGGCGGTGATGGTGGGGGGCGGGTGCTGCTTCTGGCAGATGAACGAGACGAGCAACTACCGGAGCATGATCGACGCGATGCGGGTGCGGTGGCCGGATGGGAGCGGGACGGAGGCGGAAGTCCTCGAGCTGCGCCGGCTGGTGCTGGAGAAGAGCACGCTGGACTCGTTCCACACGGCGGCGGCGCTGAGGGGCTCGGGCGCGACCGTGCTGGTGGTGCAGGCGATTCTTGATGAGGCGGTGCCGTCGCCCTTGGGAGATGTGCTGTGGGAGCGGCTTGGGAAGCCGCGGCGGTTGCTGCTGGAGGCGGGGCACGAGACGCTGTTCATGCAGTTGACGCAGCACTTTGGGGCCATGGTGGAAACGATCGAGGATGGGGTTGCGCGGGCGGCGGCGCGGGCGAAGCCGGAGTGAGGGTCGGTGCGGATCACCTATGATCCTGCATGATCATCGCGATCAGCCCCTATCACCTGACCACCCGCGAAGCGCCGGCGATGGCGTCGATGCTGCTCGCGTCCAGCGTGGTGACGGTGGCGCCGGGGCCGGGGGGCGGTGAGGGTGCTGATGGGGCGGCTTCGGCGATGGCCGCGGCGCGGATGTCGGCGACGTATCGGGAGCTTGCGCGGTCGTGGGAGTGGAGCGTTCCGCTGTGGCGCGAGGGCGTGGTGGCGGGTGCGCTGGATGGATTGTCGCCTCTGGATGAGATGGGGGGCGTGCTGCGCCGGATTTGCGAGACCACGGACCTGCCCGCGCTGCGCGGCTTCATTCAGGATGATCTCTACGACGATCCGGACCGGTATCTCGCTTCGCTCTCGCGCGATCTGATGAAGGGTGGGCCTGATCCTGGGATTGTGCTGCCTCTGCTGGCGTCGCTGGACCGGTTTGCGTCGAGGAATGGCGCTTGCGTGGCGCGATCGGTGGCGGTGAGCGTGGCGCAGAAGGCGGAGTTGCGGCTTGGCAAGCCGGTGTTTGGCGTGGCGATCCCGCTGATGCTCCAGGCGTCGGCGGAGCGGATGATCCATGCGCGTGCGACGCTGCATGATGCGCTCACGCCGCTGCGACGTGCCATTGATAATGTGATTGCGCGATGCGAGCAAGGAGCGGCGGAGGTTGATGGCGCGATGGTCGCGGCTGAGGCCGAGCGGTACGCGGCGTCGTACGAGGGGCTGAGGCCGCGCGTTGCGGAAGGGTGCATATACGATGAGGTGCGCATGATCGAGGGCGTTGTGACGGTGCAGGGATTGCTGCTGCCGGCGGACGCGGTGCTGCGGAGCAGCGAGCAAGCGATGCGCGAGCTTGCGGGGGGTGGAAGGCGCGTCCGGGGTGGTGATGGACCTGGTTCGGTTGGCACGACGCTGCCGGCCGTGTACGACGCGATGGAGCACGCGAGCGTGCTGACGCTGGTGATCAAGCCGCTGGGTGGTAAGAGGTAGGTTTGGAGAGTGGTGTGGGTCAGAGGGGGCAATCGCGTGGTCGGAGTTTGATTTGATCGCGAGGCGTGATGGTGTGGCGTGCGGCACGAGCAGCCTGTCGGGCTGCTCAAGACAAGGACAAGGTTGGATGTGTGCGGCGTGCTTTCAGGGGGTGTCGTCGCTTTACTCCTCCACGCCCGGGATACCAGCGATGAGGCCTTCAGCCTCGAAGAGACACGCCAGCGGGGTGGCGTGGTACCCGAGGCGTGATACCCGGGGAGTGGCATCCGAGCCGCTTGGTTTCCGACATCGCGGCCCGATTCGATGGATCATGCAATTGCCCTGAGGTTCGGAGGCGTGCGGCGTGGCGGCCTCGGGCTGGCCTTAGACTGCGCTCACGCCGATGCCGACTTTGGACCACCCTGGAGACTTGCGATGGCCGATGCACACTTTCCTCCCAACCGGCTTGCTCGCGAGGCCAGTCCGTACTTGCTGCAGCACGCGCGGAATCCGGTGGACTGGTTTGCGTGGGGTCCGGAGGCGTTTGCGAGTGCGCGCGAGCGCGACGTTCCGATCTTTCTGTCCATCGGGTACAGCACGTGCTACTGGTGCCACGTGATGGAGCGGGAGAGCTTTGAGAACGCCGAGATCGCGGCGATGATGAACGAGCGGTTCGTCTGCGTCAAGGTGGACCGCGAGGAGCGGCCGGACGTTGATGATCTGTACATGGCGGCGACGGTGGTGATGACGGGGCACGGCGGATGGCCGATGAGCCTCTTCCTTGATCCCGCGACGCTGCGGCCGTTCTACTGCGGGACGTACTTCCCTGCCGAGCCGCGGCATGGCGGGATGCCGACGTTTCCGAAGGTGCTCGAATCGATGTCGGGCGTGTGGAAGGAGCAGCGTGCGGCGGCGATCGAGCAGGCCTCGAAGCTGGCGGAGGCGGTGCGCGAGCAGACGGCGAGTCGGACGGGTGGGGTTGAGCTTGGGCAGGAGCCTGTCGCGCACGCGGTATCGGGCCTGCTTCGGACGTTTGATCGAGTGAATGGCGGGTTTGGGCGCGCGCCGAAGTTTCCGCAGCCGGTCTTTCTTGAGCTGCTGCTGGACGTGCGCGAGCGCGCGGCGGACGACTCGACGGGCGATGCGATTGATGAGTGCCTGCGGCGCACGCTGGACGCGATGGCGCTCGGGGGCGTGCGCGATCAGATTGGGGGCGGGTTCCACCGGTACAGCGTGGATGAGCGGTGGCTGGTGCCGCACTTTGAGAAGATGCTGTACGACAATGCGCAGCTCGCGAGCGTCTATGCGCGCGCGGCGCGACAGTATGGCGATGAGTTCTACGCGGGCATCGCGCGGTCGACGTGCGAGTATGTGCTGCGTGAGATGACGCACGCCGAGGGAGGGTTCTTCAGCGCGCAGGATGCGGAGGTGGATGGGCGCGAGGGGCTGAACTACCTCTGGACACCCGAGGATCTGCTTGCGGCGCTCTGCCCGCCCGAGGTGGACGCGGTGCCGGAGTTGTCGCGTGCGGCGCGAGGAGCGGCGGACTTTGCGTCGCGCGTGTACGGCGTGAGCGAGGGGCCGAACTTCCGCGATCCGCATCATCCTGAGGAGCCTGCGCGAAGCGTGCTCCGGTTGGCGCAGCGACCGGAGAAGATGGCGGCGATGTTCGAGCGGTCGCCCGTGGACTTTGCGGAGCACTTGTCGCGGATCAACGGGGCGTTGCAGGAGGCGCGCTCGCGGCGAAAGCAGCCGCACCTTGATGACAAGGTGCTGGCGTCCTGGAATGGGCTGATGATCGGTGCGCTGGCGACGTGTGCGCGGCTGCTGGATGAGCCGCGGTACCTCGCGGCGGCCGAGCGTGCGGCGGACTTTGTGCTGTCGCGGATGGTCGCGGCGGGCGGCGGGAGAGGATCTGGCGGCACGCTGCATCGGTCTTGGCGCGAGGGGCGGCTTGGGCCGGTTGGTGTGCTTGAAGATTCGGCGTGCATGATGCAGGGGCTGCTTGCGGTGGCGCGGGCGAGCGATGGGGCGGCGCGCGAGCGCCGCATTGCGCAGGCTGCGGCGCTGCTTGGGTCGGCGCGGACGGCATTCTTCGATCAGGGCTCGGGCGCGATGTTTGATACGCGAGCTGATGCGCCGGACTTGTTTGTTCGGGCGCGGTCGACGCACGATGGCGCGATCCCGAGCGCGAGCGGCATCATGGTCAATGCGATGCTGGACCTTGCGGAACTCAGCGGGGACCGGTCGCACGCGGGTTCCGCTCTTGGCTCGCTCGATTCATACTCGGGCGAGATCGGCGAGAATCCGGTGGGAGCGTGCAATTCGGTGCGGGCGCTGCTGCGGCTGCTGATTGCGAGCGAGTCGGGCGTGGCGGAGGCTGGCGATGCGGCTGCGCCGCGGCCGATGCGGGCGGCGGACGTTCGTGATCGTGCGGCTGAGGAAGTTCGGGCGCAGCGCGAGGGCGCGGCGCGCGGGCCGCGGCACGGCACGGAGGTAGTTGAGATCTTCGCGGGGCTGGATCGTGTGCGCGTGCCGCGGGAGGTACCGGCGGAGCTGACGCTCGTGGTACAGATCAAGGAAGGATGGCACGTGACGGCCGCGGAGCCGGGTGATTCTGACGCGGCGCGGCGGATGATCTCGTTTCGGGTGAGCGTGATCAACGGGAGCGGCGTTGTGGCGTACGCGGACTATCCCGCGGGCGAGCCGTACGGCGTTTCGAGCGTGGGACTGATCAACGCGTACTCGGGGACCATTGAGCTGCGCGTGGCGCTCGAGCGGCTGGGCGATTGGAAGGGGACGCCGCTCTTGTGCGTGATGTACCAGGCGTGCTCGGAGCACGAGTGCCTCGCGCCGACGACGGTGGAGCTGGACATCGCGATTGATCCGTGATGTGGGCGCGGCTCGCAAGGCGCGACCTGCTCAGAGCACGCCGTGGTTGGTCAGGTGCGTGCGGAGCTGGTGCGCGGTGTCGCCGGTATGGTCGATGAGCTCGGCGTTCCAGCCGATGGATCTCGCGGCGTTGATGTTGCCGATGAGATCGTCGAAGAAGAGGATTCGTTCGCCCTCGTGGCGCGTGTGCCGCTCGAAGGCGCGATAGATCTCGATGCCGGGCTTGACGAGGCCGAGCTGGTGCGAGCCGAAGCGCATGCGCAGGAGGCCGGCGGTTGGGAAGTCGGGCTTTTCGCCGCGTGGGCCGGGGAGGTGGCGGCGCCAGTGGGCTTCGTTGGTGTTGGAGAGGAGGGCGGTGTCGCGGTTGTTTGCGTGGATGGCGTGGATGACGTCGGCGACGCCGGGATACTCCTCGGTGACCCATGCGTCGTGGAGTCGCTTTATTTCCGAGGTGGAATAGAGCCAGTCGGAGGCTTGGGCGAGGGCGCGGTAGTAGTCGTCGGTAGCCATGTGGCCGCGCTGGAAGGCGGCGGTGGCCTCGCGCCGGCGCAGCACCTTGTCGTGGCTGTCGACGCCCTCGCGGATGGGCAGGCCCGCGAGCGTGCAGGCCTCGCTCCAGGCGCGGCAGTGCTTGAGGATCACGCCGCCCCAGTCGAAGCAGACCAACCGGATTCCATCGGACATGGCACGCTCCTCCGACGCCGCGGCCGCGGCGATCAGCCTTCGTCTGACTCTGTGGCGACTCCCGCGGCGGTTGGCGGCTTCATGATCTCGCGCATGACGACGGTTGCGAAGGCGCCGCGCGAGAGTTCGAAGGCGCAGCGGACGTAGGCGCCATGCTCATCAACGCCGCCCTCGACCTCGGGGTCGATCAGGGAGATTCTGAGCGGGCGGCGCCTGCCGTCTATGGCGCGTCGCGTCAGGACGTCGGCGGATTTGAGCTGATCGGGTGTGAGGCCAAGTGCGGCGAGGCAGGCGACCTCGCGCTCGTCGGTGGCGCTGGCGGCGCGCATCATCTCGGGCCCCCACATTGGGCCGCTGGGGCCGATGTCGAGCGCTGCGAGGCGATCGCGTGTTGCCGGGTCCGCGGCGAGGGCGGCGTCGACGGCGAAGACGGCGAGGTTCTCGCGCTTGATGGCGAGGTCGCCCTCGTGCAATTCGCCCAGCGTTCCGGTGGCGACGCGCGCGTCGAGAACGGCGTTGAAGACCGCGGACTGGAAGGCGGAGATGTAGTAGCCGATGGTGGTGTCGTCGAGGGCGCGGACGGCGTCGCGCGGTGTGCGGCCTTGCGAGAGGCGGTGGAGGACCTTGAGCTCGGTGCGTGCGGCGTCGGGGTAGTGGCGTTTGGCCTCATCGAGCTTGCCCTGAGCGAAGAGAGCGCGGGCCTCGCTGTTGAGCGCGGGATCGAAGGTGTTGGGGCCGAGCAGCTCGCGTACGACGCCCTCATAGTCGGCGGCGATCAGGTGGCGGCCGATGATGTGGTTGTTCATCAGCATGCCGAAACGCTGCTCGCCGAAGCGGTTCGGGACGCCGCTCTTGGCGAGGCTCATCAGGACCTTCTGCGCGATGATGACGTCGGTCGGCCGGACGCCCCGGATGCGGATGCTGAAGCGGTTGCCGTCGAGGTGGCCGGGGCGGAGCTTGTTGGTGTGGAGATCTGCGCCGAGCACGGAGATCTTGTCGTGCTGGAGCATCGGGAAGTCGTCGGGCTTCTGGCCCGGGATGTGGATGGAGACGACCTGTCGCGTGATGGCGTGCTTGTCCTTGAGGCCCGCGTAGCCGATGCGATCGGGCCGGACGCGGAAGTGATCTGCGAGGACGCGGATCATTTCCATGGTGGACATGCCGCGTTTCTGGACGAGGAGGTAGAGGTGCTCACCCTCGCCGCAGGCGTGGTAGGCGGGGATCTCGTCGACGAGGAAGTCTTCGGGGCGCTCTTTGATGCGTCCGCCGATGGGCGGTAGATGCGCGGTGGCGTAGGCGCGCGGGGCCACGTGCGGATCGAGGTCGCGCAGGGTTGGGGTCTGGGGCGACTCGAGGGAAGAGTGGAGGGGCAAGTGAGGGAGCGAGTTGGGAAGCGAGTGTGTCACGGCGTGCCGTCGTCCTTCATGGCGGAGTCCAGGACGTGCTCAGCGACGAAGATCGGGACGTTGCCGGCGATGCCGAGGGCGATGGCATCGCTGGGGCGCGAGTCGATGTTGATGATGGTTCCCGCGGCGGTGCGCACGTCGAGGGTCGCGAAGAAGGTGTGGTCGGAGAGGTCGTTGATGGTGATGGACTGGAGCTTACCGCCGAGGGCCTCGATGACGTTGGCGAGGAGGTCGTGGGTTTGTGGGCGTTTGATTGTGATGCCCTTGAGCCTGCGCTCGACGGCTTGGGCCTCGGGGAGTCCGATGACGATGGGGAAGGAGCGTCCGCCTTCGATCTGGCCGCCGGTGCCGCCGCCGTCGGTGCTGTCGGTACTGTCGGTGCTGTCACCTGTGGTGCTGTCGGAATCGGCGACCTCGCGGAGCTCGATGATCTGATAGTCATTGAGCTCGCGGATCAGGATTCTTGAGAGTTCCATCCGAACTGCCATGGTCTTCTCTCCGTGCGGGCTCTGGAGGCCGCGAATCGCGGCGGTGGATGCCGCCGATGTTCCAGGATGCTCCATCCTACATCGACCGATGGATCCGGGTGTAGCGAAGTTCGGAATCGGGGCGGAGGGTGGCGCGATGTCAGTCGCGACTGCGGGCGCGGCCTCGGGGCGGCGGCGGAGCTTCTGGGTCCGTCGCTGTGGCGGTTGGTCTTCCTGCGATGCGGGTTCCGAGGCGCTCGAGGAGCGCACGGGGCACGCCGATGTCGGCGACGACGACCTCGCCGAGGAGGGTTTGTGCCGCGAGGGTGAGGAAGCCGGGCTTGAGACCTGCGAAGCTGACGGTGACGGAAGCTCTCACGGCGGCGCCCGTGACGCTGGCGGTGGTGGCTACCTCTCCGGTTTCGCAGTCCATGCCGCTGGGGCAATCGAGGGAGAGAACGTCGCAGCCTTTGCCTCGGCTCGCGAAGGTGTTGATGGCGGCGGCGAGCGCTGCCATGGTGCCTTCAAGGGGGCGTGCGAGGCCGGTTCCGATCATGGCGTCGATGATGAGATCGCAGCCGCCGAGGGCAATGGCGGCGGCGGGGATGAGCGTTTCGGGGGAGCTTGCGGAAGCTTCGTGGATGTGGAGGCCGATGCGCTCGCAGACGTTGAGGTGGAGTGCCGCGGCGGAGCCGGGCTTGGGGCGTGCGGCGAGGATGATGGAGATGTTGAGGCCCGCGTTGTGGAGGTGGCGGGCCATCGCGAGGCCGTCGCCACCGTTATTGCCGGGGCCCGCGATGATGATGACGCGCGGCGAGGCGATGCCTTCGAGTCCGTCGAGGGCGATGTCCGCGGCGTTTCGTGCCGCGTTTTCCATCAGGAGGAGTGTGGGAAGTCCGAACTCGCAGAGGGCGAGGCGGTCGAGCTCACGAGCGGCCTCACGCGTGAGGACGTAGACGGGTGGCTCTTCGCGGGATGCGGTGCGTGGCATGTGCGGATGGTACCCGGCGGGCGGCGAGGAGTACTACTTCGGGGATTCGAGCGCCTTCTTGTAGCGGTCGAGGGCCTTTCGCAGGCTGGGGCGCATGTCTTCGCTGGCGAGCTCGATGGCGCGGGTTTGGATCTCGATGGCCTTTGGGATGTTGCCGGTTTCGAAGTGGGCGCGGGCGAGGGTGTCCTCGATGCTTGCGCTCGCGTGTTGTGTGACTTCGCTGGCGCGCTCGGCGGCGCGCATGGCGAGCGGGAGATCTCGCTCGCCGACGGCCGCGACTTCCTGATCGTCCAGGATCATCCAGGCGATGGCGTTGAGGGCTTCGCTGTTGTCCTTGAAGGGGCCATCGACGAGACGCGCGCCGAATGCGTATGCCGTCGCGGGTTCCTTGGCCGCGACGAGGGCGATGCGAAATGCGGTGACGCCTGCGCCGTAGTGGACGTCGGGGTCGATTGCGAGGAGCCCCTCGGCGGCGGTGATGGCTTCGGCCGCGTTCTTGTTCGTGCTGGCGGCGCGAATCTGACGCTGGAAGTTGCGGACTCTGCCCTCGTTGTCCGCGGCGATGCGGGCCTTTTCGGCCTCGGCCTTGAGGTCCCACGTGCCGGCGATGATTCGGTCGAGGGCGACATCCATGTCGATGAGCGGGTGGCCGATCCATGCGACGCGGCCCTGCTGATCGATGATGAAGGCGCTGGGAATGCCGGCGCGGCTTGCGGCTCTCATGTAGGTGCGGACCATCTCCCCCTGCCCCTCGTTGCCGTCGTAGGCCACGCGGTAGGCCATCTTGTCGCCCCACTCGGCGACGAAGTCCTTGACGCGCTGGAGGTAGGTGCCCTTGCCCTCCTCGATGGGGTCGATCTCTTCCCAGATGGAGATGCCGACCACCGCGAGCTTCTCGCCGTGCTTCTTCTGGAGCTCTGAGAGGTGCGGAATGCTCTTCTTGCAGGGCGGGCACCATGTGGCCCAGAACTCGACGACTGTGACCTGGCCCGGCTTGAACGTGGTGATTGGCTCGCCCTTGATCCACTCGGCGACCTTGATGGGCGGTGCGATGTCGCCCATGCGTAGCGGAACGAAGTCGGAGACGGGGAGGCCCGAGAGGCCGATAGGTGGCTGGGTTTGAGCCAGCGCGATGGAGGGCGCAAGGGTGGCGGACGCGGCGATTGAGGCCGCGATGGAGGCTGAGAGGGAGACGAGAAAGAAGCGGCTGCGAACCATGCTGAATCTCCTCGGTGGATTGCCAGCCTGCTGGCTTAGCCACTTGACACCAAGGTCTGCTCGCATGGCCGACGGCCCGGCGAGGGTCTTTAGACTAACCCACACAATCCTCTGAAGGTTAGATGCGCCAGGTATCGGTTTGGTTCGCGCAATATCGGGATGAATTGGAGATGGTGGCGTCTGCGTCAGCGTGTAGCACCGACGCTGAGGGGCGTGCGGCCAGCCTGCTTGCCCTTGCCGAGCGCCTCGCGGTGCATCTTCTGGGCGCGGTGCTCGCTCCAATCGGTGACGAGGAGGTCGGGGCTCTCGGGACCGGCGTGGATCTTGAGAAGGTCGTAGCGGTTGTCGCGCTGGGTAGGGACAAAGCCCGCGTCGCGGATCAGGCGGCAGAGGACGGCCTCATCGAGGCAGTACGTGGTGCCCGCGCTCGAGACGACGTTCTCTTCCATCATCACGCTGCCCATGTCGTTGGCGCCATACATGAGGCCGAGCTGGCCAATGTGCGGGCCCATGGTGACCCACGAGGAGCCGACGGAGTAGACGTTGTCGATCACGAGGCGCGAGAGGGCCTGCGTGCGGAGGTAATCGCTTGCGCCGCTCAGCCGCACACGCCGTCCAAACTCGGCGGCCTCCCGCCCGAGATTGCGGTAGTCCACGTCGGGATTGGCACCGAGCGCAAAGGCCCGCGCTACGACGTCGCCGGGGAACTCTTGCTCCATCTCGCCGGGATTGAGGCCCCAGTCCTTTACTCGTCCCAGCGGCGTGTTCTCACGCTGGAAGGGCCAGGAGATGAAGGCCTTATAGTGGCCCCATCTTGCGGAAGTGGTGGAGTGGGAGGAGTGCTGTGTTGATTCGCGGGCCGCGTTCAGTGCCTTGTCCTGCCACTCGCGGACCATCAGCATGTGATGGACTCGGTCGGCGTGGCCCTCGATGTGGCCGAACATCATCGTCGCGCTCGTGAACATGCCCAGCGAGTGAGCGGCGTACATCACCGTGAGCCACGCGTCCTGGTCGCACTTGCCTAGGCCGATCTTGCTGCGAACGGGATGCGCGAAGATCTCGCCGCCGCCGCCGGGGAGGCTGTCGAGGCCGGCCTCCTGCAGCTTGGCGAGGACCCAGCGTGCCTTGTCAAAGAGAGTCGCGCCCGGCGGATTGAAAAAGTGGACGAACTCGATGAGCTCCGGCGGCGAGAAGGCGTGGACGTGGATGTGCGGGAAGCGCTGCTTGATGCCGCTGAGGAGGGTGAGGTACCAGTCGAGCGGGAGGTCGGGATTCATGCCGCCCTGCATGAGGATCTGGGTGCCGCCGATGGCGGAGAGGCCAGCGATCTTCTCGTGGATCTGCTCGTAGGTGAGCGTGTAGGCGTCGGCCTCGTTGCCGTCTCGACGGAAGGCACAGAAGGTGCACTTGGCATTGCAGACGTTGGTGTAGTTGATGTTGCGGTCGATGACGTACGTGCGGAAGGTGTCGCCGTGGAGCGTCTTGCAGCGGGTATCGGCCCAGCGGCCGAGCTCGGCGAGGGGCATCTTGTGGAAGAGCTCGATGGCCTGTGGCCCCGTGAGGCGGGCGCTTCCCGCGGCGACGGCCCCAAGCAGGCCTTGGTCCAGGCCGCTGAGGATCGGATGCTGGGGTGGAGTGTTGCGAAGACCGTCGGTGGGGGACATCAAGGACTCCTCGTAATAGGATTCTACGAGGGTGGCCGCTGAGTTTCAATGATTCTTGAAATCTGCGAACTGTTTGGTGGAAGATGGGGGTTGGGGGAGGCGGCGGCGGAGGGAGAGTGGGAGGGAGCGGCGACTTTTAGGGCCTTGGGTGGTGTTTTTTCACGACGGCTTGGAGGTGTGAGCGATCGACGTGCGTGTAGATCTGCGTGGTGGAGATATCGGCGTGGCCGAGGAGTTCCTGCACGACGCGGAGGTCGGCGCCGCCTGCGAGGAGGTGGGTCGCGAAGCTGTGGCGCAGCGTGTGGGGGTGGACGTCGTGCAGGCCGGCGGCGTTAGCGCAGCGTTTGACAATCTGCCAGATCGCGACGCGCTCGAGAGGGCGGCCGGACTTGGAGAGGAGCAGGTGGCCGTCGTGGATGGAGTTGGTGGGATCGTCGGGCCGTACGAGCGCGGGGCGGCAGGCCTGGATGTAGTGGCGCATCGCGTCGCGCGCGGGGATGCCGACTGGTACGAGGCGCTGCTTGTTGCCCTTGCCGGTGACCTTGAGAACGCCGAGTGTCTCGATGAAGTCGCCGATCCTGATGCCCGCGGCCTCGCTGGCGCGCAGGCCGGATGAGTAGAGAAGTTCGAGGAGCGCGCGGTCTCGCATCCAGAGCGATGGAGCGGCGGCGGACTCGGAGGCGCTCTCGGCGGACTTTCGTGTCCGCGAGGGAGTGGGTGCGGCGGACTCGCTCGCGGACTCGATGAGCTTCTTCACGTTGCGCGGTGAGAGAACGCCGGGGAGCTTCTTCCAGCGGTGGGGGCGCTCGAGGATCTCGCTTGGATCGGACTCGATGAGGCGATTGGAGCAGGCCCAACGGAAGAAGACGCGGATCGCGGCGAGGTGGCGCGTGACGGAGGAGCCTTGGAGCTCGCGCACGCGTTTGAGCGATGCGAGATGCTCGGCGACCATGCGCGGCGTGGCGGCCTGAATCTCGGTGATGCCCGCGGCGCTGAGATCGCGGAGCAGAAGCTCGATGTCCCAGCCGTACGCCACCAGCGTGTTGGCGGCGAGGCCCGCCTCGACGCGGAGGAACGTGAGGAAGCGGGTGCGAGCATGAGCCATCGCGGGCGGGAGATCCTCCACGCAACCGGGGCGGCGCGCGACGCTGGATCGCGAGCCTGAACGAGCGGGTGGGACGGGGCTCTTTGTGGATAGTTTCCGCATGCGCCGGTGGGCAGATCCCTGTGATTGTGTAACTACTCGGGACATTATGGGCTCGGAGCACCCGCAACGGCGTAGCGTCGCAGGTGAGTAAGGAAAGGATTGCCGTTCGTTGAGGGTGTAGAGAGGATCAAGTGCTCTTGGATCAAATACTGCATCGTCCACCACGTCTGGCTGTCGATGATTTTATTCTCCTCGCCCAAGTTCCAAACGCAGTCGTCATTGTTCGCAACGAGCGTGGTGACACGGTGTGGACATCCCCTTACTCGGTGCAGAGCCTGATGGACGACGCGAACGTGCCGCCGACGGCTCGGGCGGCGGACCGTCTGAGCTTGGAAGTCGCCGCGGTGGTCGAGTCGATGGTGGCGCGAACGCGCGAGCGGCAGGAGACGCTGGAGTATCTGCAGGTCATTCGCGGGCGGTGCTGCTTTACTCGGCTGGTGCCGCTGGCCAGTCGCGACGGCGAGGACTGCGTTGGCATTTTTCTGATGCCGATGCTGGGACCTTTGGCGGGCCGCTGGACTGGGGTTGGGTGCATCTCGACGCCGGACCTTGGTCGGTTGGGCTCGCTCTCGCCTCGGGAGCTTGAGGTTGTGTGGTACCTCGCGCAGGGGTGCTCGGTCAAGGATGTGGCGGCGGCGATGTTCCGCTCGATCAAGACGATCGAGAACCACATCGCGTCGATCCATCGCGGGCTGGGGGTTCAGAGCCGCGCGGAGCTGGTGCGGGAGACTGTGGAGCGAGGCCTGACTTGCGTAGATCTACCGACGTGGCTCACGATCACGGGTGTGAGCACGGGTGCTGGTGCCAACGTGGTGGTCAATGTGGGGACAAACTCGGGAGCACAGCCGCGAACAATTACAGGCGCGAAGGGTTCGATGCAGGCGAGTCTGTAGCTGGACCGATGGCCCACCACGCCGCTTGGCGGGGTCGGGCTCTGACTCGTTTCCAAAGACGTGAGAACGAAAACACCCCGGCCTAGGTCAGGCCGGGGTGCGGGTGCTACTTCAGTTCAGAGTCGGATCGGTCCTCGGCTTAGCCCAGGAGGGAGAGGGCCGACTGAGGCTGCTGGTTGGCCAGCGACAGGACGTTGGTCGAGGCCTGCACCAGGATCTGCGACCGGGTAAGGGCCGCGGTCTCGGTGGCGAAGTCGGAGTCGCGGATGACGCTCTGTGCGGCGGCGATGTTCTCGACGCTGATGCCCAGGCTGCGGATGGTGGCACCGACGGTGTTCTTCTGGAAGGCTCCGAGGCGGCCGCGGAGGCTGGAGACCTGCTTGATGGCCTCGGAAACGATCTTCTGAGCACCAGTCGTGTCGCCGTCAACGACGTTGTTGGCCTTGCCGGCCGCGAGCTTGTCGAGGTAGCCGATGGCGCTGTTGCCGAGCTTGCGGGTGGCGACGTCCTGGATGCCCAGTGAGACCTTGCCCGCAATGTCCACGCGGCTGGCGAGCTGGAAGTCTGCACCGCCGCCGGTGATGGTGAAGACGCCGCTGGAATTGACCGCGCCCAGCGTCTGGGAGCGAGCGGTGCTGAGCGTGACTTCGACATCGAGGAAGTCGGTATTGATGCGGGTGGTCTTGCCGTTGGAGACGGCCTGGACACCGTTGATGGTGGCGCGGATGTCCTGCCCCGAGTCGTTGACGCCGTTGCCAGAATCGACGAAGTCGGCGCCGCCGGTGGCGTCGATGACGTCGAAGTCAGAGCCGGTCATCTTGTAGATGCCGCGGACGGGGGTTGCGGAATCACCGTTGGCGGTGTCGTTGATACCGGCGGCGTTGACGACCTTCACCGAAACGAACTCGGAGGAGCCGAACTCGATCGAGCGAAGGCGGACGCCCGTACCCGAGAGAGTGGCCTCGACGCCGGTGACGTCCTTGAAGGAGTTCACGGCGTTCACGATATTCTGGAGCGTGGTGCCCGAGGCGAAGGAGAGCTCGCGTGAGCCCTTGGCGCCCGAGATCTCAAGGACCAGCGAGGCGCCGCTGTTGATGTTGAGGGCGCCGCCGGTTGAGAGGAAGAGACCGCCCTGCTGGGCCGAGGTGGTCACCTGAACATCGACGTTGAGCGAAGCGCCCGAGAACTTGGCAGCGTTGACGCGATAGTCGGTGACGCCAGCGGCGATGCCCGAGACCTTGAAGTCAAAGTTGCCGTTAAGGAGCTTGATGCCCTGGAAGTTGGTGCTGCTCGCGACGCGATCAACGGTCTGGAGGATCGAGTCGATCTGGAGCTGGTTGGCTTCCTTCTCCTCCTTGGAGAGGCCGGCGGAAGAAGCCGAGCCGGTCACGAGGCCCTGAAGCTCGACAAGGAGGCTGGAGACTTCCTGGAGGCCGCCCTCGGCGATGTTCGCGACCTGGTCGGCGCGATCCGCGTTGGAGATAGCCTGGTTGAGTGCCTTCTGCTCCGAGCGGAGATTTTCGCTGGCGATCAGGCCGGCGGGATCGTCCTTGCCGCGGTTGATCTTGACACCGGTGGCGAGGCGCTCGAGGGCGGTCGAGAGACCAGAGTTGTTCTGGCTCAGGACGCGCTGAGCAATCATCGACTGAACGTTCGTGTTGATCCGACCCATGGGTAACCTCCGTGCTCGTGCAAGCCGCCATCAATGCGGCCAGCAACAGGTCCAGCTCCCCCGATGCCCCACGTGGGCTTCGGAGACGAGGCGGGGCCGTTGCAAGGCCCGGCTCGCGGAAAGTCGGGTTCCGTCCCGCTTCCGTGCCTGTCGGACGCACGTTCCGACAGGCGAGTCTGGCATCGGAGCGTCTCAGGCGTCGATTCAGTCCAACGCGCGCCAAATCACAAAGATTTCGCGTTATTTCCCCTCAGAAGGGGGGGTTACCCAGCCAGTTGGTAAAGAAAAGACCCCGTCTCGGAAGGAGGCGGGGTCGGTGTAAACGCCGGGTTTTGGGGTCGAGGTTGGGGGATCTGTCCCTCGAGGACGTTCGTCAGTTCGGGATCAGCCCAGGAGCTGCAGGACCTGCTGGCTCTGCTGGTTGGCGAGTGTGAGGGCCGAGGTGCCAGCGGAGGAGAGGATCTGGGCGCGGGTGAGCTTGCTGGTCTCGACAGCGAAGTCGGCGTCGCGGATGAGGGACTCGCTGGCGGTGAGGTTCTCGAACTGGCTCTGAAGGGCGCGCTGGTTGGGATCCAGCACGTTTCGTTCGAAGGCACCCAGGCGACCACGCATCAGGGTGACTTCGTCCATCGACTTGGCGAGGATGGACTGGGCGGCGGTGAAGTCCCCGCCTCGGGCGATGGAGTCGCGGATTGAGTTGCCCTCTCCGTCCTTGATTGAGGAGAGGAACTGCAGTGCACCGTTGACGAGTGAGCCTCCGAGCTTGCTCGCGGAGACCGAGCCGATTCCGATGGTGGCCTGCTGGAGGGCGGTGACATCAGGCCCGAGTTGGAAGAGGGCTCCGCCGCCGGTGATGAAGAAGGAACTCGAAGCGAGCGATGGGTCGGTTGCGAGAGACTCGGTAAGGTCGGCCTCGATGCCGAGAGTTGGCGTGTTGAGGATGGCCTTGAGCCCGCGGCCAGCGGCGAGATTTCCGTTGATGAGGGCCGAGACGTCGCGGCCGACATCGCGCTGCGCGGGGACGATGTCGTTGGCGGTGATGAGGGCGGCCCAGCCGAATGGGGATCCGAAGACGACGGGCTCGTCGGTGTTGAAGCGGTACATGTCCCAGGAGTCGGAGGTGGGATCGCTGGGTCCGCCGAGGCGACGGACGGAGACGAAGGCGTCGGAGCCGTACTCCAGCGAGCGGAAGACGAGTCCTGAGCTCGCGTTGCCGTTGATGAGGGAGGCCTCGACGCCGGTCAGGCCGCGGAAGGAGTTGATGGCGGTGACGACCTGCGCGAGGCTGATGCCGGAGGCGAGGCTCACGGTCTGGACGCCGGTGGGTCCCGCGATCTCGAGGCTCATGGAAGAGAGGAGCACGCCGGCGGGCGTGGTGGCGCCGTTGTAGAGGAGTGCACCGTACTGGGCCGAGGCGACCACGTCGACGGTGACCTGAAGGTTGGCCTGGTCGATGAGCGAGGCGTTGTTGACCTTGAGGCTGGAGATGGCGGAGGTTCGCACGCCCGATGTGGTGTAGTCGAGCTGCCCGTTGAGCAGCTTGAGTGAGCCGAAGGAGGCGGTGTTGGAGATGCGCGTGATGGACTCGATGGCCGAGTCGATCTGGAGCTGGTTGGCGCGGCGTTCATCCTCGGAGGTGGCTCCGGTGGAGGCGGCCTCGACGATCAGCGACCTGACCGAGTTGAGCAGGTCCGAGACCTCGGCCAGCGAGGCCTCGGTTGTCGAGATCATCGAGCTGGCTCGCTGCGTGTTCTTGACACCGGTCTCTACGCCTCTGATGTTTGAACGCAGGCGCTCTGAGATGATGAGGCCTGCGGGGTCGTCCTTACCCCGATTGATGCGCAATCCCGTTGAGAGTCGCTCGAGGCGCAGTCCCAGCTCCTGCTGGGTGATGGCGAGCTTGCTCTGGGCGATGACGCTGGGGACGTTCGTATTGATGCGGGCCATGGCAATCCTCCGTGATTGACGGCGCGTCCGTTCTGACTCTGCGAACACACTGCCTTCGGTCGCGGCTGCGGGCGTTCTTCGCCCGCGGGTTTCACTGCTCTGACGGGTCCGGCTCCTGCCGGATTCGGTGGTGGATCTGGTTCTTCATGCGAGCCTGGGCATCGGCCGGTCGCTCGCGTTCATTGATGCCTGCTTGATGGGCGTGGGCGTGATGCCCGACGTTATAGCCATTCGCGATGGTTCGCCGAGCGGTGCGCTGGCGCCGCCGACCACCATCGAAGGACTTGGCGTCGGCCCGCTGATGCGCGGTGGCCCTGCGGCCAGACGCGAGGCGCTGGCCCGCATCTTGGAACGCTCGGGCCCCGGGGCGATGGGCGATGCACTCGCGGCGAGAGAGGCCAGATCGTTCTGACCCACGAGCGTCGCGGCCTGCTCGTTCTCTCGCTTGATGGCCTCGTAGACTTCCTTGCGATGGACGGCGATCTTGGTGGGGGCGTTGATTCCAAGGCGAACCTTGTCGCCCCGGATGTCCACCACTGTGATCTCGATCTCGTCCCCGATCATGATCGTTTCGTCGCGCTGCCGGGAAAGCACCAGCATCGATAGGCTCCTTCCGCTGAACGAGGGTGGGCTTCCGTGCCCGACCTCTTTGGGCCCGAACGCGCGTGGCGTCCGTGCCGCCCGCTTCCCCTTGGGAACGCGGCCTCACTCTGTGAACGGTGTTGAAGGGAGTGTGTGTCATCTCGGGCCTTTGGTGCCTGGCCATCATGCCGAGGCGGCGCGCCGGATCTCCTCGCCCGCGGCGACTTGCACGAGCGGGTGGCGCGTGGTCCAGCGCTTCTCCGCCAGCACCATCTGCTCGCCGCTGCGGGTCATGGTGTTGACCACCAGCGGACCCTGGAGGTTGCCGGTCAGGGTCTGATCGACCTTGTTGACGATGACGAAGACCTGCGCCTCTTCAAGCTTGCCGAGCTTCAGCTCCACCATCTGCTCGGGGCGGATGGGGACGGCGTACTCGGGAACAAAGAGCGTGGGGTCCGTCACCACGAAGGCCAGGCTCGGCTCGTCCAGACACTGCAGCCAGAAGAAGCAGGCGTCGTCGCCCGGCTCCAGCAGGCAGTAGCGCGTGAACTGCGAGAACCCGAGGAGGCCCTTGGGAAACTCGAGCACCCGATCATCGGGAATCTGAAGAACTCCAAACCGAGTTGTGTGTACCTGCATGGCGTCAGCTCCGCTGAGTCGGCCCATCCTGGTCATTCCCCCGTCGCGGCCGAGGCGACGGAGGCTTCCATCCTGGAATCTGCTCGCGGGGCTTTCGCTCCGGGAGAATGCTCTGGCTTTACCTGAGGAAGTTGAGCAGGCTCAGCGACTGGCTCGTTCCTGCTACCTGAAGGGCTGCCTGCAACTGCGTCGAGAGGAGCGAGATTCGAGTCGCCACTTCTGCAAAGTCCGCGTCTCGCAGGCCGCTCCTGGTTGCTTCGTCCTGCACCGCTCGGTCCGTCTCGCGGGAGAGAGCACTCTCGACCCGCTGGCCAAATCCGCCGACCATGCCACGAACCTCGGTGAGGCTCCCGATTGACTGGTCTAGCTTCTCTCCCGCAAACGAGATGCCACGAGTGCTGTTGGCCCGGAGGCTGTCGCGAAGATCAACCAAATCACTGAACATGCTCGAGACTCGGACGCGGGAACGATCCTCGGCGCGAAGGGTTGAGGTGGCGGGGTCGTAGGTTGTCGTGAGGAGTCCGAGCTGCTCCGCGGCGGGGGAGTTGTTGAGGCTCGATGACTTGATGGCGCCGGGGAATGAAGGATCCTGCGTGAGCGTGATGCCGTTTGGACCGTCGGCGAGGCTGGCGCGGAGAGCGGTGGTGGGGAGGCCCGCTGCGGCGAGCTGGGTTGCGGCTTCGCTGTTGATCCGGGCCAGGAGCGAGGCGACATCGGTGATGTCTTGTGGTCGGAGGTCGATGTCGATGGTGGTCTGGGCGGTGTTGCCAAGGGTGATGCGAATATCGCGGTTGAGGACGGGGTCAACGAGGCCCGAGGTGGGATCGGTGACACCGTGGAGGATTGAGACGCCCTTGCCGAAGTTGAAGTCAGACAGGCGCGTCGATTCGGACATGCTGCGGATGCCCAGGCGGCTCGCGGTGGAGTTCTGGCCCGCGACCTCTTCGATCGAGAGCGAGCCTGCCACGCCACCGGCGACCTGATTGATGAGATCGATGGAGCCGCCGTCGTCGGAGATCACAACATCGACGCCGAGGTTGGCGGACTCGATGAGGTTCTTGACGTCGCCGAGGGTCGTTGCCGAGGAGAGGTCGATGACGCTGGAGCGGCCGGCGTTGTTGAGCCTGATCTGGCCCAGCGGACCCGAGAGGCCCGCGAGCGCCGAGAGGGGCGTGCGGAAGGAAAGGTTGGGTCGCGCGTCGATGCTGGCGGAGGTTGTGCTGGTGAAGGCGAAGGTGCCGCCGTCGTTGGCGAGGCCCAGGTCGCGTGCTGCGGTTCCGGCACCGACCTCGGTGAAGGTGAGTGTCGGCGCGGGAGCGCCGGCAGGAACATTGATCGAGATAGATCCGCCGGAGAACGAGACGCCGCCGGGGCCCAGGATGGTGACGCCCTGCGCGGACTCGTATGCGCGAATCGCGGCGGTGAGGCGAGTGGTGATGTCACCGACGGAGTCAGAACCCGTGAGGTCAAGGGTCTGGACCGGGCCGCCGGAGAAGGCGAACTGCACGAGACCGACGGCGACGCCCTGCGCCCGCGCGCCTTGTAACTCTGTGAGCCGCGTGCTCGTAGTGAGACCCGGATCAAGGTCGACGGTGCCAGCGAGGCGAGAGCCCGTGCCGACGAGCGAGTTGCCAGCGCCGAGCGTGATGGGCACGTTGGACGCAAGGCCAAGATCGGTCGTGAGGCCCGCGGTGCCGACGCCGGTGTAGCGGTAGTAGCCGTGGAGCGAGGTGAGTGGGGGCTGGCTGGTGACGGTGCCGCCCATCGCGTATCCCGCAACGGACTGGCGGTTGGCGGTGTTGAAGAGGCCAGCGAGGATCTGGTCGACGACGGTGGCCTGACCGAGTCTCTCGGCCTGGCTTGTCGTGAGAGAGAGCTGGTCGGACGCGATGCTCTTGGCCTGGCCCGCGGCATCGCCAGCTTCCGCGAGGATCGAGTCGATCACGTTGATTGAAGAGTCCGCGTGAGAGAGGTTTCGCTTGAGCTGGTCGGATCGCTCGAGGCGATCATCAAGGACGCCGATCGCCGCGGCCTTGACGATGTCGTCGCTCATGCGCTGGATCTGGCGACCGGTCGCGAGCTGCTGCTGCGCGATGAGCAGGCTGACGTTGGAACGATTGATCGATCCCAGCGACAAGCGCGAGGAGAGCGAGTTCGGGACGCGGGAGAGGTTGGAGGGGATGCTGGACATGTTTAGAAAGCGAAAAGTGAAAGCGGAAAGCGAAAATGAGAACCAAAGGCGGGGAGTATCGCGGCGAATTTGCTCGTTTAGATCAACTGCAGCAGCGTGTTGGTCATCTCCTGTGCGACGCTGATGACTCGGGCCGCGGCCTGGTACTGGCGCTGGTAGTCGAGGAGGCTGATGGACTCTTCGTCGATGGAGACGCCGCTGATGGCCGATCGCTGGCCTTCGAGTGAGTCCTTGACGACGAACGCGGCGTCCGCGGCGGAGGCGAAAGCGCTCGCGCGGGCGCCCACTTGCTGTGCGGTGTCCCGCCAGGCGTCGGCGATGGAGCGGTTCGATAGGCCCTTTACGGTTGTGGTTTGGAGGCTCGCGAGCGCGAGGGCGGTACCGTTTTCTACGAGCTGGCCATTGACCATGCGCCCCGATGAGAGGCGGCTTGGATCGCTCGCGAGGTCGGAGCGGACTGCGATGTCGGAGGCATCGGTGCCGGTGAAGTAGGCGTTCAGGCCGAGCGTGCCCAGGGCGCCAGATGTGTCATCGGCGAACGTGAACTCGTAGCCTGGCAGCGACGCGACCTGGAGCTGGCCATTCGGAGCGATGCTCGCAGAGAGGCCGGGGACCGCGGCCATGGCGTCCGCGAGTTGCTGGGCCGTCGTGTCGCCGGCTGTGCCGGGCTGGCCGGCGCTGTTGATGCCGTCGAGATCGACGTTGATGCGCACGCTGGTCACGGCCTTGGTGGTGGTGTCGCGCACGTTGACGATGAAGCCGCCGTTGACGGCGCGGAAGGGGAGCTCGCCGAACGCCTGATTGCTCGCGTCGTTCATCGCGCGAGTGCGGTCGAGCGTGGGGATGCGCATCGTGGAGCCGGTGCTCGTGAGCCAGTTCTGCGGAATGCCGGTGCTGTGCAGCTTGTTGACCTCGAAGATGAGCTGGCCCGAGAGGTCGTCGAGGGCGTCGATGGTGCCGTTGACGGCGTCGCCGCGCGACGCGAGGAGCGCTCCCACGCTGCCGCTGGAGATGCCAAGCTTCTGGCCGTTGGCCGCGACTCGGATGGAGATGTTGAGGCCGCTGGCGCCGGTCTCGCGCCGAACTTCGACGCCGCGTGATTGCGAGCCCATGACGACCGGGGTCGAGCCGACGAGAACGTCGTAGCCCTGCGCACCGCGATCAACGACGGAGACGTCCATGAGCTGCGAGAGCTGTTCCAAGGCCTGATCGCGCTGGTCGCGGAGTGTGTTGGCGGGATTGCCGCCGTACTCGGTCTCCTGGATCTGCTTGTTGACGTTCGCAATGGTCGAGAGGAGCTCGTTGGCGCGAGCGACCGAGCCATCAAGCTGCGCATCAACCTGAGTACGCTGGCCTGAGAGGTCCGAGCGCACGCGACGGATGAACTGCGAGAGCTTGTCGCCCTGCTGCACAACGCTGGCAGAGCTCTTGGTCTGGTTGGCGCGCTCGGACCAGACGCGGAAGAAGGAGGAGAGCTCGCTCGAGAGGTCGGCATCGCCGAGCTCGCCCAGAACGGTCTCGACCTGCGAATAGATGGTGCTCAGTGTGTCTGCGGCTGCGGAATCGCTGTTGCCCGCGCGGAGGCGGCTCTGGAGCGCCTCATCGACCTGGCGCTGGATCGCCTGCATTCGGACGCCGGAACCGATGGAGCTTCCCAGCGGGGTGCCGTCTCCGCGGAGTGCTGAGAGGATGCCGCGCTGGCGCGAGTAGCCGGGCGTGGCCGCGTTGGCCATGTTGTTGCCAGCGATCTGGATCCCCAGCGAGCTTGCGTTCAGCGCGCTGCGACCGATGTTCATGGCTCCGGTCAGACTCATGCGAGTGGCTCCGAACGCGGTCCGGCTTCTGGCGCGATGCTGCTAGCTGCAAAGATCGAGCGAGGTCGTGACGGGTCCGCCCGCCTCGACATGGCCCCTTGGCCCGTAGGTTCCGCTGTGGGACAACGTCATCGCGACCTGGCGCAGAACGCTCTCGACATGCGTGAGGAGGCCCTGTGCCACGGTGCGCATTGACGAGTTCTGCGTCTGGACGGACTTGATGAGCGTGCGGAGTGCCGCCGCGCGATCGAGAAGATCGGCACGCGAGGCGATTGGCGCGACGAGCGCGAGGTCCGAAAGTGTTACGCTCGCGGCAGGCTTGATGCGCAGCTCGGTGAAGCTCGTGCACGCGAGCGCGACTAGCTCGCGACGCTTGGTATCAAGTGCCGCGATCTCCGCGATGAGGCGTTCTTGCGTGGAGGTTGCGGCCGCGAGCTGGTCGGTGCGGGCCCGGCGCACGCTCTCACGCTGATCGATGTTGGTTGCGTGCAGCCGCTGATACGAGCGTGTCATCGCGACCAGCAGTGCGCCAAGCTCTTCACCCAGCCGCTCGGGAGTGAGCCGGGGCGGCTGGGGCTTTGGCGCGGCGATGTTTCTGCGTGCGGTGTTCATCGGGCGACATCCGAAGCGGTGAGGGTTGGCAAGGGCTGGATCTGGAGGGGTGTGCTGGTGAGCGAGAGGGTTGGTGAACCTTTCTTCAGCAGATCGCGTGCCAAACGGTCAACGAGTGGCCAATTCTGCGAGGAGACCAGTTTCTGCGCCATCGTGGTGTCGAGCATGCTGCGGAAACTGCGCTCGCCGGGCCCGGGGCCGAAGGGTGGGGCTGCGGCGCTCGCGCTCTCGCGGAGTTGCTTGAAGATGGGCTGGACGAGGGCAGTGGAGACC
>Ga0105046_10003164_pt1 | contig 26058 bp, 24 predicted proteins | sample MAT03_FD_78385 | JGI IMG/M metagenome (GOLD analysis project Ga0105046, IMG submission 78385) | Freshwater microbial communities from Lake Fryxell liftoff mats and glacier meltwater in Antarctica - MAT-03 (megahit assembly) | ecosystem: Environmental > Aquatic > Freshwater > Ice > Liftoff...
CTCACGAATCCACGCCTACGACAGCTTTGACAGGACTTTCTGGAAGGAAAGGCATTCGATGCAGAAAAATGTGCGGCAGAAAAATAACTTCATGTCTTTTTGCCGCACATTTTTTTGCTGACGATACGGCCAATGCAGAAGTCATCTTAGCCCGGAAGCGGGGCATTGATAATTAAACGGTATTGCGTTTAACGGCGAGCCGAAGGCAATTTACCAGAAAACCGACGCCTTCGGCTAGCCGTTAAGCGAAGAAACTCATGCATGGGTGCTTACAACGTTATGACGGTGAATCCGTTGCGAGTGTCGGCTGATGGTACAGTTATTTCCCGAACGGTCCTGACTCGGAGGAATTTGCGACGGCTTTGCGTTATTGTTCAGCGCCCCCTGTCATCGACTCGTTGTGACCGCAGGAATCCGGTCGTTCAATTCGATAGTCAAGAAGCAAACTTTTAAATGACAACTGCTCACGATACTGCCGTCGGCCGCGTTTTTGTCACGGACTTCTATCGATCATTTGTACGATTCCGGATTGATCTGAATATCACTCAACCCAGGACAATCAGCCAGCCGCCACCGTTTACGTTGAACAACGCACGCTTCCCGCTGGAATGTGTCTGTCGAATCACAAACGGCCCGGGTCCTGCGGCCAGCACGATCGAGTATGTGCTTGGTGCTTCGTGCAAGGCCGAACAGGTTCACGTACGCGAAAATATCTGGCATGATCCGGCGGCTGATATGTGCCTGATCGCATCCAGAGACGAATTCCTGGTCATCAAGAGCTGGGACCGAAACAACCGCGGAGTCATGCTGAGTCCTCCGACACTGGGGCCACAACCAGAACGTCAGGCTGGAAAGTGCTCAGAAGCCTTTACGGACATGAATATCGATCTGCGTCAAGCATCGGGGCAACTGCTGACGACGACTGAAGAAATTGTCGCTGCGGTGCTCAACAGTCGTCCGCTGGTTTCCCAGACAGAGTTTTCACTCTCCGATGGCTCGCAGGTTTTCCTTGAATACCCAGTCAAAGTGATCAACGCGAGCGAACGAGAGATGTTCTATCAGGTTGATACAGGACCAATCCTGTTCCCGGATGCGACGGCGTTCGATGGGACAAATGCCATCTCCTCTTTGCGACTGGCTTTTATGGCTCACAACACGCTGGGCTGCACGGAGATGCTGCTGAATGTTCCAACCGAAATCGCGCCGGGCCTGAGCGTGAATCATTACTCAAAGGTGATGAAAGTCAAAGCTGTCAACCGCATGATCGCGGTGGACTGAAACCGGTTCAGGCTATTAAAATGGGGTCAGGAACCAACAGCCAAATGGCCCAGAGGGTGCTCCGCACTATTGGTTCCTGACCCCTTTTTTATAGGACATTATCTTCCACTGAAAGACGTTCATGAGCCCTGCACCTCCAGGACCTGTCAGGATCGGCGTCGTCGGGCTCGGTCGATTCGGGCGATTGCATGCACTCACGCTGGCGGGACTCGCGGAAGCTCAATTGACAGGGCTGGTGGCACGTCGGCCTGCAAGTCTCGAGTCTTTAACCGAGGAACTTCCGGGCGTCCCGACCTGGACGAATCTGGACCATGCCATCGACGAGTCCGATGCTGAAGCCTGGGTTGTTGCATGTTCGACCGCGTCCCACGTCACCGTCACAAAGCAACTGTTGAAGGCAGGCAAAAAGGTGCTTCTGGAAAAACCTGTTGCAGATAACCTGCGCGATGCCATGAGTCTCGCGCCGCTGGTTCAGCCTGATTCGGGAAACCTGATGATGGGACACATCGTGCTGTTCAACAGCGAATTTCAACAGTTGCTTGACGAAGCACGGCAGCGAGGAAGAATCTCGTATCTCGATTGTGTTCGGCATCGACCAGCATCGATTGTAAAGCAATTTCCCGGAGAAAACCCTCTGCATGCCGTCATGATTCATGATTTGTACGCGACGCAGGTGCTGCTGGATCGAGCGGAGCCGGAGTTTTTCAGCGCCTGTTACCATCGCACAAATTCCGGCGAAATTGACCTGGCACTGGCTCAACTGCGCTGGACGAATGGTCCTGTGGCCTCATTCGCAGCGTCGTACCTGACACCCGCCGGAATGCCGCCGCGCGGTTATGACCGCACCGAAGTCTTCGGCGACGGATGGTCTGCCCGAATCAATCCTAACCCAAGACCGATCGAAGTCTGGGACAATCAGGCGCGCTGGCCGCTGGCACTCGAGATTCGTGCGGGTGCCTCGGGTGCATCCGGAATGATGGCGGAAGAGCTTCGATGTTTCTGTCGTGTTGTGAGAGGTCGGCAAAGTGTTCCCGTCGGAGCAACTTACGCCGACGCACTTCAGGTGCAGCGATGGATGGACAGGCTGGAAAGCGTGGCTCATTAACCCGAAGCGTCAGCGAGGGGCGGAGATTCGCATCCCTCGCTGACTCTTCGGGTTAATATTACGGTAGCCGACCTCGATCCGCGACGCCTGAATCAAGGATGAGCGGCGGGACGCGTCTGGGAGACAAAGTCGAGTGCGGCTTTGACGTCGAGACGTCGAAATCAAAGTTTACTGGCAGGATCTTCCACAGCCGCGCCGGTCTTTTGCATGATCCTCAGCATGGCTTCCGGAAGATTCGGGGCATCCTGCTTCCAGTCGTATCTGGTCGATTCAATGGCCTCTCGCAGCAGCATCGCCGCCCCGCAGGCAATGGCATTTGACGATGATGTGGCTGCCGCTGGAACCAGAAGATCGACTTTCGCATCCCGATCAAGGTAGACCATGTCCTTGCCTGGTGTGACGGCACCGATGGCAAACGAAAACGGTTGGCAGGCTGGCCACGAGATCCCATTCACGAACGCATGATTTCCCGCGGGCGCACTCACCCAGATCCCAAGATCCCGCAGCGTGCGCAGCTCAGCATCGATTTCCGTGGGGACCGGTACACCGTGCTCCGGATCATCGACCGGGGCCAGATTGACCGTCGTGATTCGAAACTCCTGGTGGTGATCGATGACCCAGCGCAGACCAGCCGCCAGTGTCTTGCTGTCTTTCAGGTTGCAGTGGCAGCATTCCAGGGCACGGATCACGGCAACCTGATCATTGAAGGCGACTCCCGGTTTTCCAGCGTGATTCACCGACCATGGAATGCCGATTGTGGAACCGTGGTATCCTCTCCCTTCATGTTGAGGATTGTCATCGCCATCGACGCTGTCGTATGAAACGAGGACTTTGGGGACCTCACCGTCCGACGGAGACCATTCCGGCATCGACAGCGTGCAACCGTCATCAACGAGAGCCAATGTCTGCCCTTTGCCGAACGAGAGTCGATCCCGATAGGCCTCCCATGCATCAGTCACACGCGCATGCTTAAATGATGGAACATCGGCAGGCTCTCCGGCCACTGCCGTCTGAGCTGCGATCAGAATTGAGGCAAGAATCGAATGTTGAAATCTCATGAGATCTCCCGGCAGTCAGTATGTCGTTTGAATTCGCCAGGTGATAAGTACCCATTCATAGGTTTCTCCGTTTAACCGCGTGGGCATCGCCCCGCGCTTTCGCGGGTAAAACGCGGACCGATGGGCACGCGGTTAAACAAGTTGTGTGCCTGAACTTGTGCAAGGGTGCTCACTGTCAGAGGTCCGTCAGCACGTTTCGGCGACGCGACGCTGGAGATCCCGAAGTTCAATCATGGGAGCGGACGTGTGCTGCACCATGGCGTCCAGTGATGGCGGATCTTTGAACGCCGAGCCGGTGATCAGGCAGACGATGTTGGAGTCTGGATCGAGATTTCCTTCTTTCGCTGCCTGCAGCGCACCGGCGACGGCTGTCGAGCCTGCTGGTTCCGCAAAGATTCCTTCTTCGCGAGCCAGACGTGACTGAGTTTCCCAGACAAAGTGATCCTCGACCAGATGTCCGGTCCCGCCGTTTCGCCGACAGGCGGCGATCACTTCATTTCCATCGATGATCTGCGGTACCTGCAGGCCACTGATCCGGCTGGTGCATTGCACCGTTTGCGCCACATTGAGTCCGGCACGCAGCGGACCTGCAATCGTATTGTTCCCTTCCGGTTGGACGCATTCGACGCGCGGTAATGTCGTCAATTGACCGGCATCGTGAAGTTGTTCGAAACCGAGTGAGACCGCGAGCGTCAGCCCACCGCCGCCGGCCATGCAGAAGACGTGATCCCACGCCTTGCGATCGATCGCTGTTGCTTGCTCAACCATTTCAAAACTCAGGCTTTTCACTCCGCTCATACCAACCGGGCTGTAAGCAAACGCGCTGATCTGCATCTGAGCCTGGGGTCTCGCGCTCAACTTTTTGAGACATTCGACGACCTGTTCAGACAACTGGCTATCGATTCCGAATCCGCGGACGCGAAACAGCCGGGCACCATAGGCCAGCATCTGCTTCAGTTTTCCCTCGGGAGCGCCCTCGACAATCGCGATCTCACATGTGATTCCAGCCAGAGCGCAATACGCGGCCAGCGCCGCACCTGTATTTCCGCTCGACGTGGCGATGCACTCCGTCTTGCCGCATGCGACCATGTCTGAGATTGCCGCACAAGCGAAACGATCCTTGTACGAGCCGGTAGGGTTCGTAAATTCCAGTTTGAAGAACAGGTTTTTCAGGCCGACAGACGGTCCCAGGCGTCGAGATCGTACGACGGGCGTGTTTCCCTCACCAAGCGTCATACGTGCTGATGACGGCACCGGATCGAGCCATTTTGAAAATCGCCAGATGCCTGAATTCATAGATGAGTCTCCTTCATAGATCGCCCGACAAACTTTCTGGACTGCCCCGCACGACTTCCGGGATTTGCCTCGGCCTGGCTGGTAACAGCAAAACGGCCAACAGGATGCCGCTCAGAATCAGCAGACCGCATACAAGGAAGCTGAGGCGAAATCCGAGGGACGTACTATTCATTCCGAAGGCCGTCCACCCCGCCTGCTTCACGCCATCGACAATTGCTCCATAAAGATATCCAGCCGGTGCGGCAGGCACCATCAACATCGTGACGAAGGCCATGTTGCGCCGCAACTGGTCGTGCCGTGAGGCGCATACGATGTAGTTCGGCGCGTAGACTCCCACCAATTCTCCCGCGCCATGGAGTCCCGACGCGACCAGGTACCACGGTCCCCTGACGAAAATTGCCCAGACCTGAGCGGCCAGAAAAATCGACGAGGTGGCGAGGATGCCGACTCGCGGATTCGTGCGCGTCAGTACCCACCCGAGCACCGCACCTGCGACCACCTTGAAGCTGAAGCGGAGCATGTTCTGCTTTCCGGCCCAATCCCGCGGAAGATCGCCCACAGCTTCCGTGGTGTAAAGGTTCATGTTGGACGGAATGACATTTCCAGCGTAAATCAGAATCGTGACGATCGTCGCGAGTAACAGTGCGCGCTGCTGAAGGATCGACCGGAAATGGTAAATGAACGCCAGCGCCGCACCGAAGGCACACAGGCCCCCCGCCGCGCGAAGTTCTGTCCCTGTGAGCAACCATGCGGACGACAACGCCTCGGTCGCGGCCTCGTCGGGAACCGACGAGAATTGCATCAATGCGATTGCCGCGAACATCAGCGGCAAGCCGATCAATAAGCCAATCACCGAGGAAACCGGTTCCCGCGGCTGTTCATACCCGACGGGAGCGATCACGAAGAACTGCGAGAAGACTGCGACCAATCCCATCACCGGCGCACCGGCCGCAAACAGAATGATGAAGTTCGTCGGCTACGCGAGGCCAGTGAATTTCCATCCGAACAGGTCACCCCCCATCAGAGCCGTCTGGACGAACGAACCGACAACCGCCAACAACGGTGCGGCTCCAAAGGCCATGCTGAGTGCCAGGCTGCGGCGTGACTCGTCCGACCCACGTACCATCGCTTCCCACAACAGTGCGATGACTGCTGGCATCACGGCACCCGAAACGCCGCCCTGGAGGACGATCATGGCCAACTTGAACTGATGGGAGACAGGCAGCGCCAAAGTGACGGCCAGCGTGGCCAGCATCAGCGCCGACGTTCCGTAGAACAGGCTAAGATTCCGTTTCAGAGATGACACGCGCGGCGACAACCACGCGAACAGTGCCGGCATTGCGGTCATCGCAAAAAAGAGCGTCCCTGGCAGATTTGAAGTTCGGGCGTCGGCTCCGAGGCTATCGCATAAGGATGCCTGAGTGATGCCGACGTAAAGGACGGGAGCGGCCAGATACTGCATCCCCGTGCAGACCGCAAACAGAATCAGATTCCGCCGCTGCTCTGGCCAGGAAAGCATGCACGCGGCTGGAGGATTGTTTGTTTGCAATTCGCTCAGTAAGCCTTCTTCGCGGATGGATGATCATAACTTCCCGGCAACTCATAATGGCAATGAGACCGCCTCACCACTCTTCGCCGAGATCAGGCAGGCTTCGCAGATCTCAACAGCAGCCCGACCTTCTGCACCTCCGACGCAGGGCGGACGCTGCTCTCGAATGCTGTCGATGACTTCCTGGACTACACCAATGTGCGGATGCAGGCGGATCGGTGACTTTGGCTCCTTCAGGTAATCAAAACGTTCCGGTGTAGAGATGCGTTCCCACTTGTCTCCTTTACCGACATCGAGGTACTCAAAGTTTTCGAGATCAAGCATGGCGTCACGGCCGAAGACCTGAAAGCGAACCTCACCGCTGGGCAGACTCGGATTCGGGAGTTCTCCCGTAATCCACATCTGCGCCATGATGTTGTCTTCGAACACGATTTGAGCCATGACGGAAAGTGGCGGGCCGCGGATGTCACTGTAGGTCGTCGCGTGAGCAAAGACTTTGACGGCATTGCGGCCGGTCAGCCAGCGGAGAAAATCGGTGTTGTGCGACGCCATCCCCATGAACAGACCACCGCCTCGAGGATCCGCCATCCATGAACGCTCTTCAAACAGTTGCCGCGCCAGCGGCAAAGGAAACGCGGAGACTGTGCGGAGCATCTGGAGTGGCCCGAGTGTTCCGTCGTCAATCAGTTCCTTTGCCTTCTGCGTGATTTTTCGAAATCGCTCCGTCTTTACAACGGCCAGGTTGACCTGTGCAGCGGCACACACGGAAATTATCTGATCGCATTCCGCAACCGTGGGAGCCATCGGCTTCTCGGCCAGGACGTGCTTTCCCGCAGCCGCCGCCTTTCTGGTCAGATCCAGACGATCCAGATCCGGCGTGGCCAGCACCACAGCCCGGACCTCGTCCCGCGCGAGCAGGGCATCGACCGAAGTATCTGCTGGCACACTGTAATCTGCCGCCAGCTGTTCCGCACGGCGACCGCCGGTAATCGCGACCAACCGGCAACCCGTCGCTCGCCTCGCAACGACCTCACTTTACGTCAGCCCCATAAAACCGCTGCCAATGATTCCGACGCCGATCGTCTGCATCGCGACTCCTTATCGTTTCTTTGACTCCCGCACCTGTGGCCAGCTGTCGTGACGCCGCACATCGACAACCGACGACGCACAATAGCGATACTCGCAGTCGGAATGTAGCATGACGCCAGGATCGATCGCAGCAGGGCAAAGAATCCCGTCGGCAGAGCGGCCTGGGCTAGCGAGGCATCGCGGCGTCGCCTTTGGAGTGACTGGAAACTGAGACGGGCCGGAGATTTGCAGCTCGGTCCAGGGCTGCGATTCCTGTAGCCTGAACATTCATGTCCGAGATCTTGACCGAACACGGTCGCATTATCGAGCGGCTGTAAACGTACAATCACCTTCGCTTCGACCGTGTTTCATGGCGATGCGACGGACATGAATGTCCATCCTACATTTGATCGCTCCGCCGACGGGGATCGACGACACCTGAGGACCATACCATGACAACCTGGCGATGTGCCCTGGAACTGGATTCCGGAAGAAACGTGACTTCTGGCAGCACAACCGAGCTGGCAGATGCGATCGGTCGCGCGGCGGACCTGCGGATTTACACCGAGTTTCTGCACAACGAGCATATTGACGTCCAATCGTCCAGCGCTGAACGGATTCGCGAAGTCGCTGAATTTGGCGTGACGTACCGGATCGATAAAACATGGTCAGCCGGAATTATGAGTCCCCGGCAGCCCATTGAGTTGCCTGTCGGGTTTGGTCTGCGGTCATCGGTGTCGTTCTTTCTCTACAACCAGGACGGAACGCAGGCCATTGCGAGGCCATACCTGGACGGAGCAGCGGCAACGGCTTTGCCCGGACGATCCTCGCCCGTTTGTCCGGCAGACATGCCAAAGTACCACGCCTTCGACGGCTGGGATCAGGGCACCAATGCGCCGTCGCACAATTTCGCTTATGACTTCGATGTCTATCGATATTGTGTCAATGATTCCTGGTGCGAGGTGTTGCATCACTCAGCGACTGGTGAGGTGTTGTCGGGATCTATTGTTGAATTGGTCGATGCGTTCTCATCAGGATGTTCCATCAAACTGGGGATCGACAACCTCTGCACGGATGGCTCCTTCGATGCGGCGATCGTGCTGAACCACGAAGTCTTCGTCCAGGGAGGTTCGGCCTATTACTACACTGCACAGAAGCTCTTTATCATTGGCTCGCACCCAATCGTTCGAGTCAGCCCCTGCGTGCCAATGCAGTACGCAAGCGGCAACTGGGATTTCGGCTGGCCCATGGTTCGGAGTGATGGACAAGTCGTCTATCGCCGGTGCGATCCCTATTCGCTGAGATTCTCTGACCACGTCTCTCAAAATGCAGTCCGTTGGTTCGTCCGATGATGGCGGGAATCGTGCGAATACTGCAGTGTTTTTTTAAGCCGGAGACAGCATTATGGTTGGACTGGACTCATCGCGCGGATGGCCGTCATGAAGACGAGTGCCGTCGCGAGGACTCCTACGAAGAACGACAGAAAGAAACCAATCACTGCCAGCGAGCGCGGCTGTTGCCGCAGACCGTAATAGAGGCAAGTGAACAGCGCCGCAGCTGTCAGCAGCAGACTGATACCGAGAATGCCGACGATCAGCCACGATTGAAACGAATCGGACGTCAATGATTTTGCCTGACCAGTTGTCTGCAGATACCAGATCAGTAAAATCCATGCGGCGTGTCCAGCCAGTTGCAACACGCTGAGAATGAATCCGACAAACCCAGGACGGTTGCTCATCAACAACCGAATGGTGTCCCGCAACGGCATAGAATCGTCAGAAATCGGATCAGCAACAGCAGCTGTTCTTCCAGGTGGCACATAGCGGAGCCGACGTGCAGGTTTGTTTTTCTTTCCGGAATTACGCGACACAGTGAATGCGATCCAATCTAAAGGTCCTGACAATCCGTGTAGATTATGGAGCATCGGTGCCCGATTCTACAACCTCCGAGAAACCTCACCATGATTCAAAAAGCAGATTCCGTTCCCCCGGGATATCACACTGTCACCCCTTATCTGCTCATCAAAGGCGCCAGCGACGCGATCGCATTTTACGTGCGCGTCTTCGGAGCTGAGGAAATCACACGTCTGACGGCACCGGACGGACGCATCGGTCATGCGGAAATCCGGATTGGTTCATCCACGATTATGATCGCGGATGAACACCCGGAAATGGACTTTCTGGGGCCGGAATCACGTGGCGGTACGACCGTGAGTCTGTTGATATATGTTGAACATTCCGACGAAGTGTTCAGCGATGCGCTGGAAGCCGGTGCCACCGAACTGCGACCACTCTGCGACCAATTCTACGGCGACCGCAGCGGCAGCGTGACCGATCCGTGGGGCCATGTCTGGTCCATAGCGACTCACCTGGAAGACATCAGCCCAGCGGAGCTGAAGCGACGCTTCGAAGAACTTTATGCCGATTGATGCCGTAAATCTGACCATTCAGGATGTCTCGTCTAGACTGCACGCGGTCGTGAGTGAGAAAATTGGCGAGCGGCATGCGTCAGCTTGCCGGTACAAAAACGGGGTACCGGAGGGCTCACGCCGCTCCGCTCGCCGGACTCATTTCTGGCCGCGCGAAGTATAAATCTGGTTCATCGACAAATGAAGTGCGCGGTGACATTTGTGCATTCAATGTGTTGGCGTTGATCGACGATGTGAGTGCTGCGACTGAGCCTGAAAGGCTCGCGCATATCAACCTGGGGCAAGAGAATCCGAGAATGCGGATGAACGCCGCCCCAGGTTGATATCTTCATTTGTCGATGAACCATAAATCTCATTCGTCGAGTTAGACCTGTGAAGGCAACGGCAAACAGATCTGGGAAGTATAGGGACTTTACGTGGTTGTCGGTTTGTTTGCAGGCGGCAGTGATTTGCAATGCGTAGGTGATTTTTTCGGATCGAAACAACGCAGGACGTCTCGGACGGTCTCGCCTTGACGATCACTTCTGCGATATCGTTCGACAAGTTGTATCGGGAAAACGGGCCGAGTCTTAAAAAAGGGGTCTGGAACCAATAGCCAAATGGCCCGAAGGGTGCTGCGCACTATTGGTTCCTGACCCCTTTTTTAGCGCCTTTCTGAAGAATTTTGGAGTTGAGTCCATGGTGGGTTCTGTACGGCTGGTACTGGCGTTTCACAATCACCAGCCGGTTGGCAACTTTGACGGCGTTTTCGAACAGGCCTATCGCGACAGCTATCAGCCGTTTCTGGAGGTGCTGCAGGACTATCCTGAGATTCCATTCGGCCTCCACACATCGGGTAGCCTGCTGGAATGGCTTGAAGTCCGTCATCCGGAGTACATCGACCGAGTGCGAACGATGGTCGCATCATCGCAGATCGAAATCATCGGTGGAGCGTTTTATGAACCGATCCTGTCCAACATTCCGCGACGGGATCGCATCGGTCAGATTCAGCGATTCTCAGAGCATTTGAACCAATTGTTTCGCACATCTGTCCGGGGACTCTGGCTACCGGAACGCGTTTGGGAACAATCCTTCGCAGGAGACATCGCGGCTGCGGGTCTGCAATACACGATGGTCGATGACTATCACTTTCGCTGTGCAGGAATTCCGCAGAACGAACTGATGGGATATTACCTCACGGAAGACGAAGGTCGAATTCTGTTCATGTTCCCGGACAGCGAACGCTTACGGTATCTGATCCCCTTCGCGGAACCAGAAGAGTGCATTGCGTATCTGCAGGAAATTGCAGCAAAATATGACAACCCGGTGATCGTGTTTGGTGACGATGGCGAAAAATTTGGCTCATGGCCGGAAACGCATCAACACGTTTACGAAGATGGCTGGCTTCGTAAATTCCTGGACCTGTTGCGAAGCAACGAATCGTGGATCAAGGTCACTACGCCGTCCGGAGTTCTCGATCAGGTCGCCCCGCTTGGTCGTACGTATCTTCCCGATGCCAGCTATCGCGAGATGACGGAATGGGTTCTTCCCCCGGCCGCGCAGAAGGAATTTGTGAGTCTCACGCGGCTGTATCCGGACAACGAAGAATGGCAACGCCTGGCACGTTTCACACGCGGTGGCTACTGGCGAAATTTCCGGACACGGTATCCGGAAAGCAACGAGATGTATGCTCGCATGATGGACGTCAGCAACCGGCTTGTCACACTGCAGAGCCAGGCGAACCTGTCGGACGATGATCGCGAAATGCTGGAAGATGCCGTGACGCATCTTTATCGCGGCCAGTGCAATTGTACGTACTGGCACGGAGCCTTCGGTGGTCTGTACCTGCCACACCTGCGCAACGCGATCTACAAGGAGCTGATTCAGGCCGAAGTCCTGATGGATCATGTCACGCGCGGTACAGGTGCGTGGGTCGATGTCGCGGTCGCCGATTTCAATCTGGATGCACGGGCGGAAGTCAAGCTCAGCAACCACCGCATGGTGGCGTTGCTGTCTCCGGCGATGGGGGGCCATCTTTACGAACTGGATCTGAAGGCCAGCGAAGTCAACATTCTGGCGACGCTCAATCGTCGTCCCGAACCCTACCACCAGCGCATCATCGATTTTGCCAATAATGTTGTCTCAACCACCGACGCGGATCTGGCGGCAGTCTCGAAACAGATCAAATTCCGTCAACCCAACCTGCATCAAAGAATCAGCTACGACAAATGGCCACGCAAAAGCCTGGTGGATCTGTTTCTGCAGCCTGGAGCAACGCTGGATGAGTTTCGCCGGGGCGGCGCTGTGATTGGCGACTTTGCAATGGCCGCCTATGACGCCAGTGTTCGCAAAGGCGAACAGAAGATCGCCGTGGAAATGCGACGTACGGGTCGCGTCAGTGATCTGAACGGCGAAGTTCGTAAAATCGTTGTGCTGTCGTCGGACCGACCAAACGAACTGCTCGTGCAGTATCACGTGATCGGTTTTCCAAAGAATGTGCCATTGCATTTTGCCGTTGAACTGAACTTTGCGGCCATGCCGGGCGGTGTCGACGATCGCTACTTCTACGACGCGTCGGGGCAGCGCCTTGGAACTCTGGATACACTCCTGGATCAGTCCGACACCGATCGAATCAGTCTGGTGGACGAATGGCTGGGTCTGGACGTATCGCTTGAACTCTCGCGAGCCGGTGGTATCTGGACGATGCCGATTGAAACCATCAGTCAGTCGGAAGGTGGTTTCGAAGCGGTGCATCAAAGTGTCTGCGTTGTGCCTCACTGGGAATTCGTAATGCCTGATCAGGGAGCATGGGTCGTTGATCTCCGCGTCGTCTTTGACAGCAGTGTCGCCGCCGCCCGCAAACTCGCCGCCGCGTCGCTGCGAGGAAGTGCCACCCCGGTTGCTGTGGGGGCCGACGCATCAGAAGAATCGTTTGAATCACAGTGATCAGGGTTGACATGATCACCGCAGCGCCCACGAACCGCAGAGCTACGCTTGTTTTTCAAAACATGTTGCATAATTGAGTCAAGTTTTGTGTGCGATAGCGGAACGATCGAATGTAGGATCGACATTTATGTCCGTCGCATGGCCAAGATCTCGGACATGAATGTCCAGGCTACAGGCATCGCAGCTATGAAAGACAAAAGGAAAGACAAAAGCTGCCATTCGTTCCTGACACCTTTTTCGCTTCCTGGAACGGCGTTTTGTTGGTTTTGAGTGGAAACATCGACGAATGCGGACTCTGGGCCAAATCCGCCACCGGGTGCGCGACAGGGTTTGTCATGCCGCAGGGGGTAGGTCAGCGGATTTTCTTGAGCCGACGCTGCGGCGCAGGCCAGTGCGGTTTTTGGCTCTCTGTTTCCAGAACACCGAAAGCGGGTCGGTTCCGCTCAGATTGTCCGCGCGGAGCTGAATCACGCTCTGGCCCCCGGGCTTGCTCCAGAACTTTTCGGTCCCCTTCATCCTGAAATTCAGCTCTTTGATCGCCGACTCCATGTGGCTACTCGTGATTGGCAGGCCCAGCTTGCGGTACAAAGGATAATTCATCCGCGACTGTTGATTTTGATAATACGTCAACGCTCCGCTCACGATTTGCCGAGCACTGGTCGGGCCGTCTTCGTCTGTTGGCAAACCGAGTTCCAACTGCCGTTTGGCCAGGGCCGCGATCACCTGCGAGACGTCGCCCGACCACAGCCACGACACCCATTGGTGATACACGGGCGTTCCTTCCGCTTCTGTTCGGTCGGCCATCGCTGCCGCGTACAGGTACGTCACAGCATGGATGATGTCCAGCACGGCAATGAACTTGAACGCGCGGAAGTGCTTGTCGAAGATCGTCCAGATCCACGAACTGCCATCGCCGACGAACGCTTTGAACGTCGCCTGAAACAATCCAAGGAACCACGCATGTGCCGCCAGTTTCAGACCCAGGTGACGGCTGTTTTCCAGAGTCGCAACCACGTCTCGCGTGATCACTTTGGGACTCATCGGAAGATCGTCAGCGCTGTCGGCTGCGGCCTGATGTCGGGACGCCGACTGCTGCGAGGTCGCCACAATTCGTTGCAGATCGGGCAGTGTCTGAACATCGTTGAGATTGATCTGACCTTCGTCGACCGTGTCGGTTGCGGTGTCGCCAGCGACCTTTGGCGTATCGGTCAATTTCTCGCCGGTTCCCGAAAGAGCCGCCTTTTCTGTGGCTTTTCGGCCAATCTCACGAGTCAGCGTTTCGACCTGTTCGATGTTCATCAGAAAGCCGGGAACCTGCGGACACGGATCGACGGCATCGGGAGAAGCGGCCACATCATCACGACGTCCGCCCAGTTCCAGACAGAGCCCGGCCTTGTCTTCAAACCAGTGAGTGCGACGATCACCATCGTCCGACTCGTTCTTTTCACAACGCTGATAACGACCGCCATCCGCCATCACGGCGGCCGAAACAGGAGACCGAACGTTCTTTGGGCCAGCCAGTTTCTCTGTGAGCGTTAACGCTTTAAAGGTGGCCACTTCCTGATCGGCTTCCACCAAACGTTCGGCTCCAATGCGTTCCGTAATGCGTTCCAGACGTTTGTGGCCCAGCGAAATGTCCAGCAGCTTTTCGATTGCCACATCGCCCTGCCGAAAAGACTTCAGCAGCGTGCCGAGGTACGACACTTTTTCCAGCAGCGACGGCGAAAGCATTTCGTCAATATCAAGTCCCAGCGCTTTGGCCTGAGGGAAAAAAATCTCGACGGGATTTCTTCAGTCGAGTCTTCGGTTGTTTCCATTCGACTTCACCTGCAGGCGTGTCGAGGGTGGTTTCATGTTGGTCATTCTTATCAATCACCGCCTGTTCGCCGTCACAATCGACGGCCTGCGGCGGTATCTCGCCATCGGCCTGACGCTGCACGGACTGCTGCATGAACACGCGAGCCAGTTCCAGCCCAACCTGCATTCCCTGGTCTTCAATCTGAGTAAACCGAGTGCCCCATTCCGGGCACGCCTGTTCGCCATAAATGTGTTCTCGAAGTTCTCGGGCCACTTCGGCCAGTTTGCTGGCGATTTCAGGAGACAGTGTGTTTGTGGTGCGTGCCATTGCGACATCCTTGTCCGGGGCGTGACGAAAAAACTTTTCGGCATCGTACCAGCGACAAAGATTTCCCACGACACCAATCACTCGCCACACCAGCCCACTCACCCCAGAGTCACGGGTATTTGTCGATTACTGATCTTGACATTTTTGCACGCCGTAGACGACAAACAAACCCTGTCGCGCACCCCCTGGCCAGCGAGCCGGTGGTATCGGACTTGCACTCCTTCGGCCCTATGAGTTATAACGGGCTGGTCTGGCAAAATCGATTGCGACAATTCAGAATCATACAGCAAGGCACGGAAGCTATGTTTCAGCAGCGCGCCTTTAGACTGAGGGTCGGACAGTGACGAAGGTTGCCATTCTCTACGTCTGTACCGGTAAGTACATCCATTTCTGGAGCGAGTTCTTCGAGTCCGCCGAACGACACTTCATGCCGCAGGCCGAGCGACACTACTTCGTGTTTACTGATCAACAATTCGCTCAGCAGAATTTGCCGCAGGTTACGCGTATCGAACAAGCCAATTTGGGATGGCCGGATAACACGCTCAAGCGTTATCACATGTTCCTGGGTCTCGAACAGCAACTGGCCGAATTCGACTACCTCTATTTCTTCAATGCCAACTGTGTTTTTCGGCAAGATGTTGGCAACGAGTTGCTGCCGCAGCAGGGCGGACTGATGGTCGTTCGCCACCCAGGACAAGTTGACAAACACCCTGACCAGACTCCTTACGAACGCAATCCGCGGTCGCGAGCTTGCATCCCAACCGGACAAGGAAAACACTACGTTTGCGGAGGAGTCAATGGAGGTACTGCCAAGGCGTTTTTGCAGCTGGCCCGCACGATTCGCCAAGCTGTTGACCGGGATATTCGCGATGGCGTCGTCGCTCAATGGCACGACGAGTCGCATTTGAATCGCTATATTCTTGATCATCCTCATTCGGTTCAACATGCGGGCTATTGCTATCCTGAAGACTGGAAGCTGGCTCAACCCAAAATAATCGAAGTTCGCAATAAAGATAAGACTGCAATGGGCAGCGTCGATAAACTGCGTGCGTTGGGAGCCAAAAACCGTACTGAGGATATGGTCACAGTCAAGATTTTTGGTGGGCTGGGAAACCAGATGTTTCAGTACGCACTTGGTCGGGCGCTAGCGCAGCGCAACGGGTGTCGATTGCAATTAGATTTGCGGCACTACGATGAGAATCATGCGTTTCGATACGGATTGGGCGACTTTAACATCGACGCAGTCATCGGAACCTCGCGAACATTGCCGCCAGGCAAATCAACGAAGCTGGAGTACCTTTATTGGCGATACTTTTCCAAGCAACATCGAATGATTCGCGAACAGTCGTATGGCTTTGATCCTCGGGTATTGAATTCGACCGGCAGTATCTATTTGCAAGGTTATTGGCAGGCTGAAAAGTACTTCAGCGAAATCGCCCATACAATTCGCGATGAATTCAAATTCGTCGATGCGCCGAATGATCAGAATGCTGAGATGCTGGACCGCATCCGCTCTGGCCCCAGCATCGCATTGCACGTACGCCGTGGCGACTATGTTTCGAATCCTCAGGCCAGCAGGTTTCATGGAACGTGTCCGCCAGACTATTACCGCCGCGCAGTCCAGCAGATTGTCCAGAAATTACGACGAGACCATACAGTTTATGTAGTCTCCGACGATTGGCAATGGGCGCAGCATAATCTTCATATCGACTGTCCATTGGTGTTCGTCTACCACAACGATTCCTTCTCCGCTCATGAAGACCTACGACTGATGGCTGCATGCCAACATCAAGTGATCTCAAATTCGACTTTTTCCTGGTGGGCGGCCTGGCTCAATCGCTACCCGCAAAAGCAAGTCATCGCGCCATTACAATGGTTTGCAGATCGCAAAGTTCGGAACAATGATCTCATCCCGCCTGACTGGCAACGCTTAGACGCTCGCTTGGTAGCCGCGCCCCAACGGCGAGCGGCGTGATTAAGGGCTGGGACACCTTGTAATGAGTTCACACTTAGAACAATCAGCTTAAGACCACCGGTCGCACGTCTTCAACACGGATGTTGCACGATGAAATTCTATTTAATCAACCTGGATCGCAGTCCCGATCGGCTGTCGTGGATACAACGACAGACGACGCAACTGGGCATCGAGGTTACTCGGATCTCAGCAATTGATGGCAGCAAACTGGCCGAAGATGTGGTCCTGCAGTGGACCCGTGCTGTGCATCCACTGTTTGGCATCGGGCCGAATGAAATAGCCTGCTTTCTGAGTCATCGCGAAGCCTGGAAGCGGATTGCAACTGGTTCCGATCCGTGGGGGTTTGTAGCCGAAGATGATATTCACATCTCGTCAAGTCTACCTGAGTTTTTAGAGAGCCATCAATGGATTCCTGCCGATGCCGACCTGGTCAAAGCTGAAACAGTTAATAAGCGAGTCTGGTTGTCGCGCAAAAACATGACGAGTCATGCCGAGCATCAAGTATGCGAACTGCGCTCATTACACCTCGGGGCGGCAGGCGTTTTTTTTAGCAAGCAGTGCGCGCAGAAACTAGTTGATGCGACCGTAAACCTGTGCGCGTCGCCTGACCAGATCGTCTTCAATCAAAGCTTACCTCCAGCAAGACCACTGAAGATCTATCAGATCCTGCCTGCACTGGTTGTGCAGGACTGGGCGCTGGATCAAAAATCTAACCAAACTCAATTTGCCAGTCTGCTACTGCAAGAGCGTAACGCATACCATGTCAGCAAGCACAATCATCACCAGAGTTTGGCTGAATACGCATGGCACAAGCTGAGTAGTCCGGTCAGGAAGGTCAGTCGCCGCAGCCTGGAAGCAGCCGCCAGCCTGCTGGGAACTCACCGCGTCATCAAGATTGACTTTGATACCACGCGCGATTCCTCCGCAGCCTGGATCAATCAGTGAGTCAAACTCGCAAATCCCGGGCCTCGCTCACGTATTCCTCCAACCCTTCCGAACTTCTGCATCTGCATAATCTCACCGAAGATTAAATCTTTCCAATACTTCATTAAGACCTGCCTTAAAAAGCATCTTTCAGATGAGAGATGGTCTGGTTGAATACTGCGACTCATTGTCATGCCTGCATGCCATAGAACACTTTGGCCTGGGAAGATATGGAGATCCAGTAAATTATGATGTTTATCTATTAGGGCTGAATAATTTGTATTGCATCTTGAAAAAAGGTGGAAAACTCTACTTTTCTGTCCCCATTGGACCACAAAGAATTGAATTCAATGCTCACCGGATTTTCTCTATTAGTTATCTTTTAGAATTGTTTGATGGTAAATATCATATAGATAGCTTTTCGTTGGTTGATGACCAGGGCCACTTGCACGAAAATAGCCCGATATCGAAAACCAACGAATAGAATAACTTCGGGTGTTGTTATGGTTGGGGTATTTTCGAAATGACGAAATCATGAACGATAAGCGGCCAAATCGGCTAAAGACCGTCATCGCTGATGGCCCACAAGGTTGACTCCGATGAACATTTCTGGTTTTGTCATCACGCTGGAACGAGCGATTGAAAGACGCGCGCAAAGAGATTGGATTCTTGCGAACGCGCCATTTGGATGTGAACCACTTAGCGCGGTAGACGGCGTTGCAATGACAGAAAGCGAAGTGGCAGGAATCTACCAACGACAGATCTTCAGCCCTCGATATCCGCACTCTCTGCGGCGCGGCGAGATCGGATGTTTCCTGAGTCACAGAAAAGCCTGGCAGGAAATTGTTGACCGTGGACTTGATGCGGCTGTCATCGTTGAAGACGACGTGACATTCGATTCCGAAGAGCTTCGACAATCCATCGATTTCCTTCGAGACCACGTTCAATCAAACGACTACGTTCAGTTCCAGGTCCGAGAAATTGAAAACTCCAGTCCGCCGTTGATTCGAGCAGGACAACATACCATCGTTCAACCACGGCCTGTGGTTCTGCGGACAACGGCCCAGTTCGTAACCAGGGAAGCAGCAAGTCGCTTACTGGATGTCACGCGTTGTATTGACCGCCCGGTCGATACTTTCCTGCAGATGACGTGGGTCACCGGCGTTCCAGTAAAGATGTATTTGCCTCGTGTAGTCCAGGAAATCTCGCAGAACCTGGGCGGCAGCACTCTGGGCGGTCGAAGCAAATCATGGATGCAGAAGTTGACAAGAGAAATCTACCGTCCCATCTATCGCACACAGATCTGGTATCGCTCGCTTATGTTCTCGCGCAAAATATCCGCCAAATGATTGATTCAATTCACGTCGCATAACGATCAGCTCAACTGCCAAGCCGGCTGCGAAACGTCATCTGGCAAAAATCTGCCGCGCTTCACGGCGAATGCGGTCCGACAGACTGCTTCGCCGTAGCGGCTGAATCGTTTCTGCGCGAGAAAGAGTTGCAGCCCCAAACGAATTTGCTGCGGTCGCTCGAATCATTCTTTGCAGTTCAGGCGGCCTTCGACCACAGATCGCGGTAAACGTCCACAATCCGAACCGCTTCCAGACTGGCAGAATACGATTGTTCAACGTGTCTGCGACCGGCTCGACCCATTTCAGGCAATCGCTCTGGAGTTGCCAACAGTGCGTCCAGTGCCGAAGTCAGCGATTCAACGTCATCGCAAGGGACAAGGCCTCCAGACACTCCGGGAATAATCGCTTCGCGGTAGCATCCTGTTTGAGTTGCCACAACTGGCACTGCACAGGCCATGGCTTCCAACGGAACAAGGCCAAAGCCTTCATACCTTGCGGGAGCCACACACAGCGACATAGCCGAATGAAATTCCGGCATGCGATCGTAGTCCACTTCACCCAGCCAAACGAAACGATTCGTGAGTTTTGCGTTTTCAATCTTTGATTTGAGCTGCTGTTGAAATCGTTCGTGTTCCACCGTCGCTTTTCCTGCGATACAAGCCGTAAAATCGGGGTACTTTGGCAGCAGCCGGATCATCGCATCGACATACAAATCTGTGCCTTTTTCCGGTCGAATGCGGCCAATCAGTGATATCCCGTGCTCGCCGGGAATACCAAATGCACGCAGCGCGGCTCGACGGTCTGAGCCTGGCTTAAAACGCTCACAATCCACTCCGTGCGGGATGGTTGCGACGACGTTGTCCACGTAGCTTGCAGCTTCCTCGCTGGTTGCAATCACGGCATCCATTGACCCCAATAACTGCCTGGGAAACCACGAATGCCGACGCAGCGCGCAAGACGTCATCACCAGACGGATGCGGCCGCGCAGGAGGTGCTTGATCACCAGTCCCAGCAGCATTTCTTTATTACGACGAGCGTGCCAGATTCGAAAAGGCTTGTTTCCAGGCCGTCTCAGACACGCCTTGATTGCTCCCCAGATTCCGACGGATCGAATTCCGGGAATGGTCCTTGTGGAAACCATTGCGAGCGGTTCAATCGAATGAATATGCGACACTAGCGTCCTGATCGTCGAACCGACGCCGGTAATGCGGGGATGCATGTCCGTCACAATCAGGTTCATGTCATCGTCCGCCATCACTGCGAATCCATTCCGATTAAGCGTGTTCCATCGGCATTTTTTGCCAGAGTCTAACTGCATTTATCAAAGTCCGTCAACGGCAGAATGACTGTCCTTTGCTACTCCGTGCTCAGTGACCTGCCTCCTGCCAGACAGATTGTTCGCACTCAACGCAAAGAATACTCTGTCAACAGGCTGACACGAGCCTTCGATTACCTGGTCTCATCTTGTGTCCGTTTCAAAATCGCACTAACTTTCCGATCAGCCGCTTATCCCCTGAATTTGCTCAGCACACAAGGCTCCAATGTCAGTCGCCTTCCTTCCCTACTGTCGGCCACGAAAGCACTTCTGTGACCTCGGCAGCATTCTGTTTGACGACGTGGAATGGCCCCTGAACGATCGACCAGAAGGACATCGTCTGGCTGATCTCAGGCCGACGGACCACCTTTTGGTTATTGCGAGTTCACGAATCCTGACAATGCGCAGAAAATCGCTGGCATGTCCGTTGTCCGTACTGATTGCCGAACCTCCGGCAATCCAAAGGCGACTGTACACTGCAATTCGTTGGCGAGCCCGAGTATTTCGCTATATAATGACCCACAACACAGGCCTTCTGCAGAGCCTGGGCAATGCGTATTTTGTTGCTCACGGCGGATCCATGATCAGAGATAACGAACAGCCCGTTAGTTCCAAAACTCATCGTGTCTCAATGATTGCATCTGACAAGAAATCGACGACTGGTCATCGCCTGAGACACGCGATTGCAGAATGGGCTTTGCAATACGGAACAGACTTTCATGCCCTTGGTCGTGGCTACCGGACACTGGAAGAGAAGGCTGACGGCCACAATCCCTATTTTTTTTCCGTCGTGATCGAGAATTCGCGGGAACCTGGCTACTTCACCGAGAAGCTGATCGACAGCTTCCTATGCCACAGTATTCCGATTTACTGGGGGGCTCCGGACATTGAACATTTCTTCGATCCGCGTGGAATGATCAACTGTTCGTCCCCTGAAGAAATCAAGGCCGCGATTGCCAATCTGACGACCGACGACTATCGCGAAAGAGAGCCATTTCTGGCTCGCAATCGCGAAATTGCCATGCGATATACTGATTTGTTCGGCAGAGCCGCCCGACGGGTCCATGACCTGGATACGACATAGTGGTCTGGTTTATCTGCAGCACCGTGTTTGCAGTCTGCAAAACGGCGCCGCGGTCGAGCGCAGGCTGGAATCGATCACAGTCAACGCCATGCGGGATCGTGGCCACCACTTTTTCGACGCACTCTGCCGCCTCATCGCTGGTGGCAATGATCGCATCCATTGCAGCCAGTAGCTGCCGGGAAAACCACGAATTCCGACGGACTGAATTCCGGGAAGAGTCCTTGATGAGACCGTGGCCAATGGCTCAATCGAGTGGATATGTGGAGCGAGCGTTCTGATCGTTGAGCCGCCGCCGGTAATGCGGGGATGCATGTCTGTCACAATCAGGTTCATGTCATCTTCGGCCATCACTGCGAATCCATTCCGATTCTTCCGTGCGCCGTTGAGAATGGCACATTCGTTTAACCACGTGAGCAACGCCCCGCGCGTGGGAATCCAGCCGGTGGGACGCTGCCCGCGCCGCCCGACGGGCACGCGGATAAACGCAATACCGTTCAAAAAGTAGCAGGCACACTCCGTGTGTCGTCCGGCAAGCTGCGAAAAACGTTGTTTTTCTTGTGGCTGCGGCACATGGAATGTGCCTGCTACTTTGAATAATTGACCGGTATTGCGGGTAAACGAGCCCATTGGGATTTCCCGGGCAAAGTCTATCTGCGTGTATCAAAATCGGTCAACGGCAGAAAGACTGCCCTTTGCTACTCCGGACCACAGATTTCATTGACCTTGACCGGTTCCCGGTACCTGGGCTAAAAGGGACGCTTTAAAAAGGGGTCAGGAACCAATAGTGCGGAGCACCCTCTGGGCCATTTGGCTATTGGTTCCTGACCCCTTTTTAAAGCCAGGGTGTTGAAGGAACGACGCCGCAAAGGATTGCATGATGCATGATTTCGTTCGCATTGGTTCGTATGTCTGGCCATATCGCAGGCACTTCGTGCTGTCAGTCGTCTGCGCGATCATTGTGTCTGTGTTCTGGGCACTGAATCTGTCGATCGCATTTCCGGTCGTCAAGGTCCTGTTTCAGAACGACAGTCTGCATGGGTACGTCGATAGCGAAATCGTGACGCTCGAGAATTCAATTCGCGACGAGACTGCGCGCCTGGACGGAATTCCTGCGGATCAAGTGAAGTCGCGTGCTCAGATTCAGTACCGCGTCAGCGAACAGTCACGAAGCCTGTTGCTGCTGACAAAAGTGCGTCGGTCATTGTTGCCATATGTACCGCGTGACAAATTTGACACGATGGCCATGATTCTGGGCGTGCTGCTGGCCGCCACGTTCCTGAAAGGCCTGTTCACCTATTTTCAGGAAATGCTGGTGGGCAGCGTGGTGCAACTCACTGTCAACGCCATCCGCCAGGATTGCTTCAGATCGGCCTTGCGGCTCGACTATCAGTCACTCCATCGAATCGGAACCTCGTCGCTGATGTCGCGGATGACTAACGACATTGAGCAGATGACGATGGCAATTCGAGTATTCGGAGTCACACTTGTCCGTGAACCGCTGAAGGCCGGAGCCTGCACGGCCATGGCGTTCTATGTGAACTGGCGGCTGACTCTGCTGGCGATTACTGTTGTTCCGCTGATGGGGCTGATCTTCAATCTTTTTGGAAAACGCCTGCGACGTGCGTCCCATCGCACGATGGAAAGCATGGCGAGAATTTATGAATGCATCGCGGAAACGTTTGGATCAGCGAGAATCGTGATTGCATTCTCCGGCTTTCGAAAACACCGTAAGCAGTTTCTGAAAGCCAATCGAGATTATTACACGGGCTCGATGAAAATCGTGCGTCTCGGTGCCCTGGTTCGCCCGATCACCGAGATTATGGGAGTGCTTGCCGTCTTTGCCGCTCTCGCTCCGGGTGCCTATCTGGTTCTGCGAAATACGGATTCGATCCTTGGAATCAAGCTGGCCGCTGAGCCGATGGGGATCGCCGAACTGGCGACGCTGTATGCGTTGCTGGCCGGGACGATGGATCCTGTCCGAAAACTCTCGGGCATTTTTGAACAGGTTAAGCGAGGCATGGCGGGCACTGAGCGCGTCTTTGACCTGATCGACGAGACGTCCATCGTGCCTGAGCCAAAGTCTCCGCGCATGATGATTCGACATTCCTCGCTGATTTCAATGCAGGATGTCTCATTCCGGTATGATGGCACGGAAGCGGAAGACAATCAGCGACCGCTGGCGTTGAAAGGTGTCTCATTGGATGTGCGGTTCGGTGAAGTCATCGCCGTCGTCGGAGGAAATGGATCGGGGAAATCCACACTCCTCAGTCTGCTGCCAAGATTCATGGACCCCGGAGAAGGTCGTGTCCTGATCGACGGCGTGGATATTCGAGAACTGCGGACTCGTGATCTGCGAAGTCAAATCGGGTTTGTGACTCAGGAAACACTGCTGTTTAATGATTCGATCTTCGAAAACATCCGCTACGGAAACTCCGCCGCCACCCGTGAGATGGTGCTGGAAGCTGCCGTTCAGGCTCAGGCTGCCGGATTCATCAATCAGTTGCCTGATGGCTTCGACACGATTGTAGGCGACAAAGGCGGCAAGCTCTCCGGCGGGCAACGTCAGCGCATCGCATTGGCACGCGCAATTCTGAGAGATCCGACGATTCTGATTCTGGATGAAGCCACGTCAGCCGTCGATTCCCAGGGTGAAGAGGTAATTCATGCGGTTCTCAAGGAATTTGCAAAGAATCGGACGGTCTTCATCATCAGCCACGTGTTAAATCGAACATTCCTGGATCTCGTGACGCGCATTGTGGTGATGGATCAGGGAAAAATTCTGGCGACAGGCCGTCACGATGAACTGATGGACGCATGTGCCGCTTATCGCGCTCTGAACCAGTCTCAATTGCGTATGCGAGATGCCGCCTGAAACCGGAATGGAGAAAGCGCGGGTGAACATTGCTCCGATCAGCCGAAAGCATGCCTGCGTCTGCGGTGATCTGGCGTCTGCGGGATGGCCGATCCGGCCACGAGAATCAGGTGATCGGACTCACCGAAGCCATCGCCAGACGCGTGTCTGTCCAGGCTTTTGATGTCACCATTGGCCGCTGCCTGAGAGGTTTGCGGAGTCTGATTCCCGGGCGACTGTCTTTCGCAGAAAGCCTGCCTGCACCCGACCTGCTGATTGGTGCCGGGCATGCAACTCACCTGCCGTTGCTGACGTGTCAAAAACGATTTGGTGGAAAAACAGTTGTGGTGATGAAGCCGAGTCTGCCGACGGCACTGTTTGACTTATGCCTGATCCCGGCTCATGATAACCTGATCTTTCAGCCGGACAATGTGGTTCGAACCGAAGGGGCTTTGAATCGCATACGACCGTCTGCAGCGCATGATTCCGGCAAAGGGCTGTTCCTCATCGGCGGGCCTTCGAAACATTTCCTGTGGTCCGATGATGCTGTGGTGGATCAGGTCCGGCAAGTTGTGCAAAGGAACAGCGTGTGCTGGACTGTGGCAACGTCGGAGAGAACTCCCGACAGCTTCATTCACCGCTGGCGTACACAAGCTCCTGAGATTCCGCTGGTGACAGCGCTGGAGTGCTCATCGCAATGGTTGCCGGAGCAGCTTGCTCAGTGCGGCGTCGTGTGGGTCACGTGTGACAGCATGTCGATGATTTATGAATCGCTGACGGCGGGCACATGCGTCGGCTTGCTTGAACTGCCTGTGATCCGTCGTGATCGGATTACACGTAACATCCTGCGGCTGAGCGGAATGGGCTGGGGAGTTACAAGCCGCCAATGGCTTGCGGGACTCAAACTGCCGACGCTGAACCGACAGTTTTCAGAATCTGACCTCTGCTCCGCAATCGTGGTGGAGCGACTGCTCAGGCGTTCGAGTTCAGCCTCAATGCTTCAATGCCGATTTCCGTGAAGCTTTTTCGACTCACATTTTCAGAGAGACAATGATCCACATCCGCCGGTTGCCGACTTACGCGAACTCATCCTGCCTGGGGACTAACGCGAGTTTCTTCCATATGGATCATCTGTCGAGCGAAGTGCGTCTGAATCCGGATTGTTGGCAGACCAGACTCCAGGTTGAGCGTTCCACTTCAACCCAGCAGTTCTTTTCGCACGCGCCCGGCACCGGCGATGGGATGTGGTCGGCCCTGTTGATCGGGGATCGTGGTTGCTTCATCGTAACCCAGTAGATGGTAGGCCGTGGCCTGCATGTCCTTCGGAGATATCGGCGTGTCGACAACATCTCCGCCGATCGAATCTGTTTCGCCGACAACACGACCTCGAGCCATGCCGCCTCCGGCGAACACCGACGAATACGCACGAGACCAGTGATGGCGTGCACCTCCGGTGGGCTTGGAATCGATTTGCGGAGTGCGACCATGTTCGCTGGTGCAGAGGACCAAAGTTTCATCGAGAAGTCCCCGCTCGTCCAGATCTGCAATTAACGCTGAGTAACTCTGATCGAAGACCGGCAGCAGATAGTTCCTGAGTCTCGGGAAATGATTCGAATGCGTGTCCCATACGGATGCACCATGCGGACCGAACGGATCCCAAAATACCGACACAAACCGAGCGCCCGCTTCCACCAGTCGTCTCGCCGCAAGACAAGACTGGCCAAA
>Ga0105046_10003167_pt1 | contig 26053 bp, 27 predicted proteins | sample MAT03_FD_78385 | JGI IMG/M metagenome (GOLD analysis project Ga0105046, IMG submission 78385) | Freshwater microbial communities from Lake Fryxell liftoff mats and glacier meltwater in Antarctica - MAT-03 (megahit assembly) | ecosystem: Environmental > Aquatic > Freshwater > Ice > Liftoff...
AAAGCCACTGGACATGTCCGGGAAGGCGGCAAGGGCTAGGACCCGCAAGCCAGGAGACCTGCCGTCTTGAAACTGATCCGACCGTCCGGCGGGTGTCCCGGACAGGGAGCGTGGTTTGAAGGCCGACGATATTTCCCCTGAAGGGGCAGCTGCCATTGCGCCGACCGATCTCGCGTCGGTGACCATCGTCGTCTGCGCGTCCTGCCGCGACGACACCGGGTCAGACGCCCATCCGCGCGCCGGAGCCAAGCTTGCCGCCACCGCGCATGCAGCCTCCGGCGGCGAGGTTCGCGTGACTTCGGTCGAATGCCTCGGCAACTGCAAGCGCCGCCTCTCCGCCGCTATCCTGCGCGACGGCTGCTGGAGCTATGTCTTCGGCGACCTTTCCGTCGAAAGCGGCCTCGATCTCGTCGCCGGAGCGAAACTTTTTGCCGGCTCGAACGACGGGCTCATTCCCTGGCGCGGCCGTCCCGACAGCCTCAAGCGCGGCCTCGTCGCGCGCATCCCTCCCCTCGATATGCTCAAGGACATCGCATGACCGTTTCGCTCGCCCGCGTTCCCTGCACCGTCGTCACCGGCTTTCTCGGCGCCGGCAAGACGACGCTGATCCGCCATCTGCTCGAAAACGCCAAGGGCAAGCGGCTGGCGCTGATCGTCAACGAGTTCGGCGATGTCGGCGTGGACGGCGAGATCCTCAGAAGCTGCGGGGTCGACAGCTGCCCCGAGGAGAACATCGTGGAACTGGCGAACGGCTGCATCTGCTGCACGGTGGCAGACGATTTCGTGCCGGCGCTGGACCTGATCCTGTCACGTACGCCGAGGGTCGACCACATCATCATCGAGACGTCGGGCCTCGCCCTGCCCAAGCCGCTCGTCCAGGCGTTCCAGTGGCCGACGGTCAAGAGCCGCGTCACCGTCGACGGCGTGATCGCGGTGGTGGACGGTGCGGCGCTCGCGGACGGCAAGGTCGCCTCCGACCTCGACGCGCTCGCCGCCCAGCGCGCTGGCGACGAGTCGCTGGACCATGACGATCCGGTGGAGGAAGTCTTCGAAGACCAGGTCGCCTGCGCGGATCTCATCATCCTGTCGAAAAGTGACCTGATCGACGCGGCAGGGGCGGCGCGCGCCAATGCGGCGATCGGCGAGCATCTTTCGCGTGCTGTGAAGGTCGTGCCGACCGCAAACGGCAAGGTCGACGCATCGCTGCTGCTTGGCCTTGGCCTCGCCGTCGAGGACGACATCGAGAATCGCAAGACGCATCACGACGATGAACTCGACCACGAGCACGACGACTTCGATTCTTTCGTCATCGACATCCCCGCGATCGGCAACCCCGATGATCTTGCACGGCGCGTCGCCACCGCGGCCGAGGAGCAAAACGTTCTGCGCGTAAAGGGCTTCGTCGAAGTCGGCGGCAAGCCGATGCGGCTGCTGGTCCAGGCCGTCGGCCCGCGCGTCAACCACTACTACGACCGCGCCTGGTCGGCCGGGGACGAGCGCCGCTCGCGGCTGGTGGTGATCGGCCTGAAGGGGCTGAACCGCACGGCGATTGAGAAGATCCTGGTAGGCTGACGAGGACAACGCCACCGTGCACATCCTGGCCACATCGTCCGCGACGCTCGACGACCTCGTCGAGCCGGTCGACCTGCGTCAGACGCCGGCGGACATTGTGGCGCTGTCCTTCACGGACAGCGACCTTGCGGGCCTCGCCACCGCCTGGAAGGCGCAGGCGGACAACCTGCCTTCGATGCGGCTTGCCGCCTTGCGCGACCTCAGGCATCCGATGTCTGTCGACCTCTGGATCGACAGCGTCGCCGCGCATGCAAAGATCATCCTGGTTCGTATCCTTGGCGGCTATGAATGGTGGCGCTATGGCTGCGACCAGCTCGCCGCCACGGCACGCGCGAGGGGCATCAAGCTGGCCTTGCTGCCCGGCGAATGCCGCGAGCGGGACGAGCGACTTATCGAATGCTCGACGCTGCCGCGCGGCCAGCTCGATGGACTGCTTGGCTATTTCCGCGAAGGCGGCCCTGAGAATATGACCGCCCTGATGCGCCGGCTGGCCACCCTGGCGGGGCATGAGGCGGAGGCGGTCGAGGCGATCGAGGTGCCGAAAGCCGGGTTCTATGACCCGGTTACAAAAGGCATCACTCGACACCCCCCTCTGGCCTGCCGGCCAGAGGGGGGTGTCGTAGAGTGCCAACCTGAAGAGTTGGCCCCCGTCATCCCCATCCTCTTCTACCGCTCCATGCTGCTCGCAGCGGACGTTGCCCCTATCGACGCGCTTTCCGAGGCGCTGCGTTCGAAAGGTCTGAACCCCGTCCCGATCTTCGTCGCGAGCCTCAAGGATCCTATCTCGACCGCTTTCGTCGAGCAGGCGTTGCGCGATCTCAATCCAGCGCTGATCGTGACGGCGACCGCTTTCGCAGCCGGCGCCCAGCCGGGCGCCGAAACACTGTTCGACCGCGCCGGTGTTCCGGTCATGCAGGTGATCGTCGCGACCACGCGACGCGACGCCTGGGAGAAGAGCCAGCGCGGCCTCGCTCCGGCCGACATCGCCATGCATGTCGTGATGCCGGAACTCGACGGACGCATTCTCGCCGGCGCGCTGTCGTTCAAGGCGGAGAGCGAGTTGGACCCGGCGCTCGGTTTTCGCGCCTTCGCCAATCGGCCTGAGCCCGACCGCGTCGAGCAGGTCGCCGCGCGCATCGAAAAAATGGTGCGGCTGCAGGCAACGCCGCGGACACAACGCCGCATCGCAATCCTGATGCCGGACTATCCGGGAGCGGCCGGCCGCACCGGATACGCCGTCGGGCTGGACGTTCCCTCCTCCACGCTTGCCATGCTGCACGACCTGAAGAACGAGGGCTATACGGTTGAAGGGATTCCGCAATCGCCGCGCGAACTGCTCGACTTGATCGAGGTGGGCGGCGAAGGGCTGGGCTTGGAGGAATATGTAACTCTCTCGTCCGATCTTTCGTCCGAAGCCGGAGCCGCCGTGGAAGCAGCGTGGGGCGATGCCGCAAGCTCGCCCTCTTTCATACCCTCCTCTGGCCTGTCAGAGGGGGGCGCCGCAGAGCGCCAACGTCCCGCCAAAACCTTCCCCGTCCGCGCAGCGACCTTCGGAAACGTCACGGTTGCGCTTGCGCCCGATCGCGGCCGCTCGGCCGACCGCCGCGCCGACTATCACGATCCGACCCTGCCGCCGCGCCACGAGTTGATTGCCTTCGGCCTGTGGCTGCGCAGCAAGCTCGGCGTCCACGCGATCGTTCATGTCGGCGCGCATGGCACCCTCGAGTGGCTGCCGGGCAAGACGGTGGCGACGAGCCAAAGCTGTTTCCCAGAGATCGTCACGGGATCCCTGCCCGTCGTCTATCCCTTCATCGTGTCGAACCCCGGCGAAGCCGCCCAGGCCAAGCGCCGCATCGCAGCAGTCACCATCGGTCATCTGCCGCCTCCGCTGACCTCCGCCGGCTTGGACGAGCAGAAGCAGAAGCTGGAGCGGCTGGTCGACGAATATGCGCAGGCAGACGGCCTCGATCGCCTCCGCCGCGACCGGCTGGCCAAGCTGATCGTCGAGACTGCCCAAAAGTCGGGCCTCGCCTCCGAGGCCGGCGTCGACGAAGCGTACCAGCCCGACGAGGCGCTGCGCCGCATCGACGCCTGGCTCTGCGACCTCAAGGACTTCGCCATCAAGGACGGGCTGCACGTCTACGGCCGGGCCGGAGCGGACGACGAGCCGATCCGCCGACGAAGCGCCGAGGCCGAACGCGGAGCGCTGATCGCGTCGCTGGACGGGCGGCACCTGGCGGCCGGTCCGTCCGGTGCCCCGGCGCGTGGCCGGACAGACGTGCTGCCGACCGGCCGCAACCTCTTCACCGCCGACCCCCGCACCATGCCGACCCCGACCGCTTTCGACATCGGAGAGGCGGCGGCAGCCGAAGTGCTTCGCCGCTATCTTCAGGATCATGGCGACTGGCCGCGATCGCTGGTCGTTGACCTCTGGGGCTCGGCCTCCCTGCGCACCGGCGGCGAAGAGATCGCGCAAGGGCTGGCTCTGATGGGTTGCCGGCCGCAATGGGACCCCGCGACTGGCCGCGTGACCGGCATCGAGGTGCAGCCGCCGGCGACGGTCGGCCGCCCGCGCATCGACGTCACCTGGCGGATTTCCGGCCTGTTCCGCGACATGTTCCCAACCCAGATCGCGTTGCTCGACGCCGCGACCAGGGCCGTTGCCGCGCGCGACGAGGACGCGTCCGAGAACCCTCTCGCCAAAGCCGCGCGAACTCATAGCACCGCGCCCGCCCGCATTTTCGGCTCGTCGCCCGGCACCTATGGCGCGGGGCCCGAAGACCTCCTTTCCGCAGGCGACTGGCAAACGCGCGACGAACTCGGTCGCGCCTATCTCGACGCGGCCTCGCACGCCTATGGCGGAGCGGAGGGCGAGGGTTTTTCGGCGCCCGGCGCGTTTGCCGGTAGAGTGGCGGAGGCCGACCTGCTGGTCCACAGCGGCGACGATCCCGGCCGCGATATCCTCGAGGGTTCCGCTGACGTCGCTTTCGTCGGCGGCTTTTCGGCTGCGGTGGCGATGCTCGGCGGCAAGGCCGACGTCATCATGCTCGACACCACCGACCCGCTGAAGCCGCGGCCGCGTTCCGTGACCGAGGCGGTGACGCGTGTCGTGCGTGCCAGGGCAACCAATCCACACTTCATCGAGGGCCAGATGCGGCATGGACCGCGAGGCGCATCCGAATTCGCCGAAACTGTGGATCGTCTGATCGGTTTCGCCGAGACGACGGGCGCCATCCCGGGAGCTCTGATCGAAGCGTTGCACGACGCCTATGTCGGTGACGAGAAGGTGCGCGCCTTCATGCTGCGCGAAAACCCGAAGGCAGCCGCCTTCATCGCCGAGCGGTTCGCGTCAGCGCGCCGACGCGGACTTTGGAACCCGCTGCGCAACTCCATCGACAACGACCTCGAAGCGCTCATCGCCGAGGCGCGCGGCACGCAGGCAGCGGCATGAGCGCGCGCGCGGCGCTGCGAACGTCGGCCAGCGGCTTTTCGCGGCGCGGGGCGTGCCCTGCCCTCTTCGCGCCGATGCAGACCGGCGACGGCTTCCTTGTGCGGCTGAACCCTGTGACTGGCGGGCTTGCCCCGGCACAACTCGCGGCCCTGTGCGACGCGGCGCACGTCCATGGCAACGGCATCATCGAAGTGACCGCGCGCGGCAGCGTGCAGATTCGCGGCCTGACCGAAGGCTCGGCCACTCTCTTTGCGCAAGCGGTCGACCGGCTCGGCATTTCCGTGCGCACCGGCGTGCCGGTTCAGACGGGCGTGCTGGCGGGGCTCGACCCGGATGAGATCGCCGACCCGACTAGGCTCGCCGACATGATCCGATCAGGCATCGCCGAAGCGGGGCTGGAAGGGCGGCTCGGACCCAAGGTATCGGTCGTCATCGATGGCGGCGGGCGCACGGCACTGGATCAGGTCGCGGCGGATATCAGGCTGACTGCTGTCGTGACAGACACCGGCGCAAATGCATGGCAGGTCGCGATTGCAGGCGATTCAAGGATAGCCAGGCGGCTGGGCATTGTCCCCGATGAATCTGCGGCCTGCAAGGCGACGCTCGAGCTGTTGTCAGCGATATCCGCTATAGGTCTTGAGGCGCGTGCGCGGGATTTGCTCGTGGCCGATCGCCACGTTGCCGTTCCTCGGGACAGGCCCGAGGATGACGTCGATAGTGGGGCATCGCTGCTCGGCATCGCCAATCTCCGCAAGAACCTCGTTGCCCTCGGCGTCGCCCTGCCCTTTGGCCACACGACCTCAAGGCTCATGAGAACATTTGCGGAAGCCGCCACCAACCTCGCCATCGGTGACATCAGAGCCGCCCCGGGGCGCACGCTGGTCGCGGTCTGCGACACTGCCGCGCAGGCGCAAGTGCTGCGCAAACACGCAACGGCGCTAGGTTTCCCAATATCGCCCAGCGATCCCAGGCTGTCTGTTTCGGCCTGCCCTGGGGCGCCCGATTGTGCGTCAGGCCATCTCCCGGCGCGGAGGATAGCAGCCGAGATCGCAAGGGAACATGGCGAGTTGCTCGACGGCTCCGTACACCTCCACGTCTCCGGCTGCGCCAAGGGCTGCGCGCATCCAGGCATAGCCACGCTGACCATGGTCGGCGGCGAAGCCGGGACCGGGCTGGTCATCGACGGAACCGCGCGGGACGAACCCCTAGAAATTTCGAATAGCGACAGCGCGCGGCGCGCGTTCGCAAACGTCGCGCGCCTGGTTTCGGCACAACGGCAAGCCAACGAATCGATTGCGCAAGCCATTCAAAGAATTGAGGTTTCCGTGCTTGCGGAAGCATTCGGGCAAGGCGGCAGATGACTGTTTACGACTATATCCATGACGGCAACGCGATCTACGAACGGTCCTTCGCTATCATTCGCGCGGAAGCCGATCTCTCGCGATTCTCAGACGCTGAAGCCGACGTGGCGGTCCGGATGATCCATGCCTGCGGCATCGTCGAGGCGGCGCAACACTTTGTTTTTTCACCGGATTTCGTGCCCGCGGCACGCGGCGCGCTGCTCTCTGGCGCACCGGTCCTGTGCGACGCGGAGATGGTGTCGCGGGGCGTGACCAAGGCGCGGCTGCCGGCCAACAACGAAGTTGTCTGCACCCTCCGCGATCCGCAAACCGCTGAAATCGCGAAGGAAATTGGCAATACGCGCTCCGCGGCAGCACTCGAATTGTGGCGTGACCGACTTGCGGGCGCAGTCGTCGCAATCGGAAACGCACCGACGGCGCTATTCTATCTGCTTGAAATGATGGGGAAAGACGCTCCGAAACCGGCTGCCATCATCGGCATGCCGGTGGGCTTCGTCGGCGCGGCCGAATCCAAGGAAGCCCTTGCCGAAAGCGGCCTCGGCATTCCATGGGCAATCGTGCGCGGCCGCATGGGCGGCAGCGCCATGACCGCCGCCGCCGTCAATGCTCTCGCGAGGCCAGGCCTTTGAACATGCAGCTTAAATCGGGACGCCTCATCGGCGTCGGGACTGGCCCCGGCGACCCGGAACTGTTGACGCTAAAGGCCGTCCGCGCGCTGAAAGAGGCCGACGTCGTCGTCTTTTTCGCCAAGCGCGGCAGCAACGGCAATGCGCGCGGCATCGTCGGGCCGTATTTCCGCGAAGAGTGGATCGAACTGCCGCTCATCTATCCGGTGACGACGGAGATCCACAAGGATGCCCAGGAGTATCGGGACGCCATCGCCGGCTTCTATGAAAACTCCGTGGAACGCATCGAAGATCACCTGAAAGACGGCAAAACCGTCGCGATTCTGTCTGAAGGCGACCCGCTTTTCTACGGATCCTACATGCATTTGCACGTGAGATTGAGCCCGAAATGGCCAACGGAGGTGATTCCGGGCGTCACGGCGATGTCTGGATGCTGGTCTCAGACCGGCACGCCGATCGTGCAGGGCGACGACATCCTGACCGTACTACCGGGTACGCTTTCCGAGTTTGAGCTGACGCGGCGTCTGGCCGATACCGACGCAGCAGTGATCATGAAGGTCGGACGCAACCTGCCCAAGATCAGGAAGGCGCTGGCGACAACCGGCCTGCTCGACCGCGCCATCTACGTCGAGCGCGGCACGATGGCCAATACGAGTTCTATCAGGCTGGCCGACAAGGCCGACGACGCCGCGCCCTACTTCTCACTTGTCCTGGTGCCGGGATGGGCCGGCAAGCCATGAGCACGGCCGGCCACGTCGCGGTGATCGGGCTCGGGCCGGGCAGCGCCGCCCAGGCGACGCCCGAGGCGAGCGCCGCGGTCGCCGCCGCGAAATGGTTCTACGGATATGGACCCTATGTCGACCGGCTGGAGCTTCGTCCCGACCAGATCAAGGTCGCGTCGGACAACCGCGAGGAGATTTCCCGCGCGCAGGCAGCCTTGGCGAAGGCCGCCGAAGGCGAGCGCGTGGCGGTCGTCTCTGGCGGTGACCCCGGCGTCTTTGCCATGGCTGCGGCGGTGTGCGAGGCGATCGAGGCCGGCCCGGACGAATGGCGCGCCATAGACCTGACCGTCGTGCCGGGCGTGACCGCGATGCTGGCTGTGGCGGCAAGGATCGGCGCGCCGCTGGGACACGATTTCTGCGCGATTTCGCTGTCGGACAATCTGAAGCCGTGGGAAACGATCGAGATGCGGCTTGAAGCGGTTGCGACAGCAGGCTTCGTGATTGCGCTCTATAATCCGATCAGCAAGGCGCGACCATGGCAGCTCGGCAGGGCGCTCGATCGGTTGCGCGCGATCCTGCCTGAAGCGACCCCTGTCATTTTCGGCCGCGCCGCGGGACGGCCGGACGAGAAAATCGAGGTCAGGCCGCTCGGTGAGGCGGACGCGGCGCGGGCCGACATGGCGACCTGCGTCATCATCGGCTCTGCCGAGACGCGTGTCATCGACCGCGGCGACAGGCCGGCGCTTGTCTACACCCCGCGCTTTTCGGTCGCCAGGACATGATCGGAGAGGCGCAAGACTTCTGCGACGCTCGCGCCGGACGGTATGTCCGGCAATGGTGGTCGGCTGATAAGAAACACCTCGATGCCGAGCGCCCGCGCCGCCGCGATCTTGCTGTAGGTCGCCTGGCCGCCGCTGTTCTTGGCGACGATGGCGTCGATGCCATGCGCCTCCAGCAGCGCCCGGTCGTCGGCTTCGGAGAAAGGCCCGCGCGCAAGGATATAGGTCGCAGTCGGCACGCCAAGCGGCGGCTCGACGGGATCGACGCTGCGGACGAGATAGGCATGCTGCGGCGTGGCCTCGAAGGGCGTCAGTTCCTGTCGGCCAAGCGCCAGGAAGACACTCCGCGGACTGGCGCCAAGCAAGCTGGCGGCCTCGGTGGCGCTGTCCACCTCCGTCCAGCGGTCGCCGGGTGCCTGCTTCCATGGCGGGCGACGCAAAGCAATGGCGGGAACGCCAGAGAGGCGCGACGCTTGCGCGGCGTTTGCGGAGATGCGAGCGGCATAGGGATGCGTCGCGTCGATGAGAAGCTCGATGCTGTTTTCCCTGAGATAGGCGGCCAGCCCCTCCGCGCCGCCGAAGCCGCCTGTTCGCACGGGCACGCCCTGCGCGACGGGATTTTCGGTGCGCCCGGCCAGCGACAGCGTGACGTCTTGGCGCTCGGCGAGCCTGCCCGCGAGCAGCCGTGCTTCGGTGGTGCCGCCGAGGATAAGGATGCGTTTCATGAGGCGCGGTGTGACATTGCCGCTCATCCTTATTCATCAGTGGGCGCACTCTCCAGTCCGAATAGGCTGGAGCCGCATTCCAATGGCGACATCGTAGCAGGATCGAAGTTCCTCGCCTCCGTCCGCGGGGGCGAGGAGCCCAGGTTCTGGAACGGAGCGCAGCATGAGCGATAGCTCCCAAAGATGGCTCACGATCATCGGCATCGGCGAGGACGGCGCAGCCGGTCTGGGCGACGAGGCCAAGCGCCGGATCGGTGGGGCCGAGATCGTGTACGGCGGCAAGCGGCATCTTGCTTTGGCCGCCTCGCTCATCAAGGGCGAAGCACTGGCATGGCCGAGCCCGTTCGACACGGCGATGGCCGATGTAGTCGCCCAACGCGGCAAGAAAATCTGCGTGCTGGCCTCGGGCGATCCCTTTGTGCACGGCGTCGGCGTGACTCTTGCGCGACATGTCGCCGTGGACGAGATGCTGGTGCTCCCTGCTCCGTCGGCCTTGTCGCTCGCCGCCGCGCGGCTCGGTTGGGCTTTGCAGGACATAGAGACCGTTTCTCTTCACGGACATTCCGTCGATCTGATCCGGCCGCTGCTGCATCCGAAGCGCCGTTTGCTGGCGCTGACTTCGGACGGCGACGGACCGAAGGCGGTCGCAGCGTTGCTGACCGACCTTGGCTTCGGCGCGTCGACGCTCACCGTTCTGGAAGCGTTGGGCGGCGTCGACGAGCGCGTCAGGTCAACGACCGCGAAAGGCTTCGACCTGAAAGATGTCAACGCGCTCAACGTTCTGGCGGTGGAGGTTGAATCGGATCGTGAAGCGCGTGTGCTTCCGCTGACGGCAGGCATTGCCGACGATCTGTTCGAACATGACGGACAGATCACCAAGCGCGAGGTGCGTGCGGTCACGCTTTCAGCACTCGCGCCACGGCGCGGCGAACTGCTCTGGGACATCGGTGCGGGATCCGGCTCGATCTCGATCGAATGGATGCTCGCCGATCCTTCGATGCGGGCTGTGGCGGTAGAGGCCGATGCCGATCGTGCGGCGCGGATTGGTAGGAATGCTGCGGCCTTCGGAGTACCGGGGCTGACGGTCATCAGGGGTGCCGCGCCCGCGGCGCTGGCGGGGCTGCCGACGCCCGAAGCAATCTTCATCGGCGGCGGTGGCACCGACGGTGGCGTGCTGGATGCCGCGATCGCGGCGCTGCGTTCCGGCGGCAGGCTGGTGGCCAATGCCGTGACGCTGGAGATGGAAGCGCTTCTGCTGGCGCGGCACGCCGCACTCGGCGGCGACCTCACGCGTATCGCCATCTCGCGCGAAACGGCGATCGGTTCGATGAGCGGCTGGCGCCCCGCCATGCCAGTGACGCAGTGGAGCTGGGTGAAGCCGTGATCGTGGCGGGAATCGGCAGCAGGAAAGGCGTCAGCGCGGCGGAGGTGGTCGAGGCCGTCGAAGCAGCGTTGCGTGAGCACGGGCTGGACCGGAGCGCGCTGGAGGCGCTCGCCACCGCAAGCCTCAAGCGGGATGAGGTTGGCATCGTCGTGGCGAGCGGCGCGATGAACCTTCCGCTGGCGCTGGTCGACGACGCGGCGCTCGCGGCCATGTCGGAGTTCATACTTACCCGCTCCGGCGCCTCGATGGCGGCGGCCGGAACGCCTTCGGTCTCGGAAGCTGCCGCACTTGCCGCGGCGGGCGACGGCGCGCGGCTGGCGGGACCGAGGCTCGCGGTCGGCCGCGTCACCTGCACCATCGCCTACGGAGACGGCGCATGACTGTGCATTTCATCGGCGCCGGTCCGGGCGCGGCCGACCTGATCACCGTGCGCGGACGCGACCTGCTGGGCGCCTGCCCGGTCTGCCTGTACGCCGGCTCGATCGTGTCGCCGGATCTGTTGAACTATTGCCCGCCCGGCGCACGCATCGTCGACACAGCGCCCCTGTCGCTCGACGAGATCGAGGCGGAATACGTTTCGGCGCACGCGGCCGGCGCGGACGTGGCGCGGCTGCATTCGGGCGATCTGTCCGTGTGGAGCGCGGTTGCAGAGCAGATCCGGCGGCTGGAGAAGCTGGGCATCTCCTACACGCTGACGCCGGGCGTGCCATCCTTCGCGGCAGCGGCGGCCGCACTTGGCCGCGAACTGACCATTCCGGAAGTGGCGCAGTCGCTGGTGCTGACGCGGGTATCTGGCCGAGCGTCGAAGATGCCGACCGGGGAGACGCTCGCCGGGTTCGGCGCGACCGGCGCGACGCTGGCAATCCATCTGGCAATCCACGCGATCGGCGAGATCGTGGCCGAACTGACACCGCTCTACGGCGCCGACTGTCCGGTAGCAGTGGTGTTCCGCGCTTCATGGCCGGACGAGCGGATCATACGCGCGACCCTGTCCGGCATAGAGGCAAAGCTGGCGGCCGACCCGATCGAGCGCACGGCGATCGTCTTTGTCGGACGCGGGCTGGAGGTCGAGGATTTCCGCGAGAGTTCGCTCTACGACGCCTGCTACCAGCGCCGCTTTCGCGGCCGGGAGGGCGCTTGATGCATTTAGGTCTGCGCGAAATCCTTCTTTCCCATCATCTGCCCTTCGCGGTCGAATACGAGCAGCTCCAGCTCGATGGCCGTGCCCTTGAGCACGGCGGCGGCGATTTTCCAGGCGGACAAAGCGATGGCGTCCCCGACCGGCACACCCTCCCCCGCAGCCAGCGAAAATGCCTCGGCGACCGTATTTGCCGCCCGGATGCGCGCGGCAAGATCGGCGGACGCTCCAGCCTGTTCGGCGACCAGGGCCAGCGCGTCGAGGTCGGCCATGCCGCGCGCGGAATGCACGTCGAGCAGCCCTTGCGACAGCTTGGTCATCTTGGCGACACCGCCGGCGACCGTGACGCGCGGCAAGGGGTGGTCGCGAATGTATTTCAGCATGCCGCCAACAAAATCGCCCATGTCGATGAGTTGAACCTCATGCAGACCGTGGAGCTTCTGCGCAGCGACCTCCGAGGCGTTGCCGGTGGCGCCGGAAATGTGGGTGAATCCCATGGCGCGGGCGACGTCGATTCCGCGATGGATGGAGTGGATCCAGGACGAGCAGGAATAGGGAATTACGACACCGGTCGTCCCGAGAATGGAGATGCCGCCCACGATGCCAAGGCGCGGGTTCAGCGTACGCTCGGCAATCCTGCCGCCGCCGGGAACGGAAATCTCGACCTCGAAATCGGCAGCGTCGCCGGCGACCTCGCGAACCGAAGCGGCGATCATCTTGCGCGGAACGGGGTTGATGGCCGGTTCGCCAGGCGGGATCGGCAGGCCGGGCCGCGTGACGAGACCGACGCCATCCCCGCGCGCATAGGTGACGCCCGAACCGGGTTTGCCGGGCCGCACGGTCGCGGTAATCAGTGCGCCATGGGTGACGTCGGGATCGTCGCCGGCATCCTTGACAATCGCGGCAGTCGCGGAGCTCGCGGCGAGATCGTGGCGGGCGAGCGCGAAGGCGACGCGCCGACCGGAAGGAAGCGCGATCTCGACAGGATCAGGAAAGTCTCCGGTAAGCAGCGCCGCGCAGGCCGCCTTGGCGGCGGCGGCGGCACACGCGCCGGTGGTCCAGCCGCGCTGCAGCGGTCTGTCGGGAGGAGGTTCGTCTTCCATGCGGCAATCTATCGGCGAAAGCAGCCCGCGTGAGCAAGCATTTCCTCCAGCAGGCTATCGCGCGGCTGGCGCATGACGGGCCGGAACTCGAGCCCGGCCACGTCTGGCTGGCGGGCGCAGGGCCCGGCGACCCGGGGCTCCTGACGCTCGACGTGCTGTCTGCGCTGGCTCAGGCCGACGCGCTGGTACATGACGCGCTGGTGTCGGACAAGGTCGTTGCTGTGGCGAGTCAGGCCGAAAAAATCTTTGTCGGCAAGCGCGGCGGACGCCTGTCGATCCCGCAGGGCGAGATCAACGCGCTGCTGGTGCGGCTGGCGAAGCAAGGCCGCAAGGTCGTGCGGCTGAAGGGTGGGCATCCGCTGGTCTTCGCGCGCGGTGGCGAGGAGGCGCTGGCGCTGGCCGCAGAAGAGATACCGTTCCGCGTGCTGTCGGGCGTTACCTCGGCATTCGGCGGACTGGCTTCCGCCGGCATCCCGGCAACGATGCGCGGCGTCAACGGCGCGGTCATCCTGGCGACCGGTTTCGCGGCGGCAAGCGACGACCGGCCGGACTGGACAGCCCTCGCCCGCACCGGCCAACCGATTGTGATCTATATGGGCCTGACGCATATGGCCGCGACGGTCACAGACCTGATGAAGGGCGGCCTCCACGCCGATACGCCTGCGGCGTTTGTCGAGAATGCCACGCTGCCTGAGGAGCGCACGGTGGTGGCAACGCTCGGAACGCTGGCCGAAGCGGCGCATCGCGAAAATGTCGTCTCCCCTAGCCTGATCGTGGTCGGGCACATCGTGTCGCTGCGCGAGAAATTCGGACGATGACGGCCGGGAACATCAATGCTCGGGCGATCATCGTCGGTGCACCGCGCTCCGGATCGGGCAAGACCTCGATCACGATCGGGCTGCTGCGCGCCCTGAAGCGGCGCGGCATTGCTGTGCGCGGCGCGAAGTCCGGCCCGGACTACATAGACCCCGGTTTCCACGCGGCGGCGACGGGCCGCGACGGCGTCAACCTCGACAGTTGGGCGATGCCGCCGGGATTGCTGGCGGCACTGGCTGCGGACGCGGCGGACGACGCAGAGGCAGTGCTGATCGAGAGCGCCATGGGCCTGTTCGACGGCATACCGGCCGACGCCGGCCGCTCGGGTGCGGCAGCCGATCTGGCGCGGCTGTTCGGGCTGCCGGTCCTGCTGGTGCTCGACGTGTCCGGGCAATCGCAAACCGCTGCGGCGGTCGCGAAAGGCTTTGCGAGCTACGATCCGGCAGTCAGGATCGCCGGCGTCGTGCTGAACCGGCTGGGCAGTGAGCGGCATCGCAGGCTGGCGGGCCAAGCGATCGAGGCGCTGGGCCTGCCGGTTGTCGGCGGTGTGATGCGGGACCCGTCACTCACCCTGCCCGAACGGCATCTCGGCCTCGTGCAGGCCGGCGAACACGCGGACATCGACGCGCATATCGACCGGCTGGCCGAAGTGATGGAGCGCTCGATCGATATCGACCGCGTGCTGGACCTGATGACGCCCCTGCAGCCGGGGGCCGGCGATTTTGGCGCGGCGCTCCCGCCGCCGGGCCAACGCATCGCGCTTGCCCAGGATGCCGCGTTCAGCTTCCTCTACCCGCATGTCGCGAAACACTGGCGCGGCATGGGCGCGGAAGTCGTGCCGTTTTCGCCGCTGGCAGACGAGGCGCCGGACGAAAGCTGCGGCGTCTGCTGGCTGCCCGGCGGCTATCCCGAACTGCATGCCGGACAGCTGGCGGCAGCCGAAAACTTTCGCGCGGGGATGCGCAAGTTCGCGGCGGACAAGCCGGTGCATGGCGAGTGCGGCGGCTTCATGATGCTCGGGCAAGGGCTCGTCGACGGGGACGGCAAGGAGCATGCGATGCTGGGGCTGCTCGGGCACGCGACCAGCTTTGCGAAGCGCAAGATGAACCTCGGCTACCGGCAGGCGCGGCTCAAGGCGGCATCGGCACTCGGGCCGGCGGGCGCTGCCGTGCGCGGCCACGAGTTCCACTACGCGCAACTGATCGACCCCGGCGCCGACGAGCCGCTCGCCGACATCGCCGACGGACAGGGCAACGCCCTCGGCCCCTCGGGCGGCCGGCGCGGGCATGTCAGCGGAACGTTCTTCCATGCTATCGCGAGGGCTGAGCCATGACACCGCGTCAGATCGCCGATGATATCGCGCTTTGCCTCGTCTTCTTCACGCGGCTGCCGCTGCCCGCCTTCGATTTTCGCGGACGCGCGCTGGCGCAGGCGATCTGGGCTGCCCCGCTCGCCGGCGTCGCGGTCGGGCTGGCGGGCGGACTGGTCTATCTCGCAGCGTTGATGTTTTCTGTGCCCGTCCCGGTTGCGGCAGCGCTCGCGCTGGCGACGACCATGCTGGTCAGCGGCTGCCTGCACGAGGACGGGCTGTCCGACGTGGCGGACGGTTTTGGCGGCGGCAGGACGCGCGAGAAGAAGCTGGAGATCATGCGCGACAGCCGCATCGGGACCTACGGGGCGGCGGCGCTCTTGATGTCGGTGCTCATCCGCTGGAGCGCCATCGCCGCGCTCGCCAACCCGTTCTATGCGTGTACGGCGCTGATCGCCGCCCATGCGGCGTCGCGCGCGCTGCTGCCGGCCTTCATGCACATGCTGCCGCCGGCGCGGACGGACGGGCTGGCGGCGGGCGCTGGAACTGTCGCTGTTAACACGGCCTACGTTGCCCTTGCGATCGGTGCGGTGGCGCTGCTGGCGAGCAGTCTTGGCGGTCTGGTGCCTGCGGCGATCCTGCTGGCGCTCGTGTTTGTCGGCTTCCGGACGCTCTGTCTCCGACAGATCGGTGGCCAGACAGGCGATACGCTCGGCGCGTTGCAGCAGCTTGGCGAGATCGCCGTTCTGGTCGCTGCGGCCGCGACACTCACCTGAATCAATCTCTCAATATCCTGATTTGATCACGGAGCCCTTTTCACCATGCCATTCAATTCCCTTGACGATTTTCGCGCCGCCTGCACCAGCCTGCCAGCCGGCAACGAAGCTGCGGCAACCGCCGCGCTCGCCCGCCAGGACACGCTGACCAAGCCGCAGGGCAGCCTTGGCCGTCTGGAGGAGATCGCGGCGTGGCTGGCGCGCTGGCAGGGGCGCCCCATGCCGCGGCTGGACAAGGTGCAGGTCGTGGTGTTCGCCGGCTCGCACGGCGTCACCGCCCAGGGCGTGTCGGCTTTCCCGGCCGAGGTGACGCATCAGATGGTGGCGAACTTCGCCGCCGGCGGCGCGGCGATCAATCAGTTGGCCCGCCAGGCGGGTGCGGCCCTCTCGGTGGTGCCGCTGGAGGTCGAGAGGCCGACGGCGGACTTCACGCAGGCGCCGGCCATGGACGAGGCCGCGTTCCTGCGCGCCGTGTCGGCTGGCTACGCGGCGCTTGCGCCGGATGCCGACCTCGCTTGCTTCGGCGAAATGGGAATCGGCAATACGACGGCGGCATCGGCCATTGCCGCTGCGCTGTTCGGCGGCGAGCCGGCGAAATGGGTCGGGCGCGGCACCGGCGTCGACGACGCGGGGCTGAAACGCAAGGCAGCCGCGATCGAGAAGGGCCTGGCGCGAAACCAGGCCGCGCTCGGCGATCCGCTGAAGACGGCGGCGGCGCTTGGTGGCCGAGAGCTTGCCGCGATCATGGGCGCCACGCTTGCCGCGCGCCACAGGAACGTCCCCGTGCTGCTTGACGGCTTCGTCTGTACGGCGGCGGCGGCCCCGCTGCTGAAGCTCAATCCTACCGGTCTCTCACACGCAATGGCGGCGCACGTCTCCGCCGAGGCTGGTCATCGCGCGCTGCTCGCCGCACTCGGACTGAAGCCGCTGCTCGACCTCGGCATGCGGCTCGGCGAAGGATCGGGCGCGGCGCTGGCGATCAACGTCGTGCGGTCCGCGCTGGCCTGCCACGCCGGCATGGCGAGTTTCGCGGAAGCGGGCGTTTCGGAGGGCTAGGGAGGCCTCTCTCAGCCGTTGAGCGATTCCAGCGTGCGCATGACGCCGCGCAATTCGGCAAGGCCCTTCAGCCGACCGATGCAGGAATAGCCGGGGTTCACCTTCTTTCCAATGTCGTCGACAATGACGTGGCCATGGTCTGGCCGCATGGGGAGCTGCCAGTCCGCCCTCCCCTCGGCCTTGCGGCGGCGTTCCTCGGCAAGCAGCGCCGCGACGACCGCGACCATGTCGGTGTCGCCCTCAAGATGCTCCGCTTCGTGGAAAGAGCCGTCGGGCTCCTTGGTCACGTTGCGCAGATGCGCGAATTGAATATCGGACGCGAAGTGCTTTGCCATTGCGGGCAAATCGTTCTTCCGATTCGCCCCGTAGGAGCCGGTGCAGAGCGTCAGTCCGTTGGATGGCGACGGCGCGGCGGCGAGAAGTGCCGCGGCATCCTCGGCGTTGGACACGACACGCGGCAGCCCGAACAGCGGGAACGGCGGATCGTCGGGATGGATCGCCATCCTCACGCTGGCCTCCTCCGCGACCGGCACGATCTCGCGCAGGAAGGTGAACAGGTTCTGCCTGAAGCCCTCGGGCGAAACGTCCCCGTAGAGATCGAGCGCGCCGCGAAAGCTTTCGCGATCGTGGATGAATTCGCGGGCTGGCACCCAGCCGATGAGGTTGGCCTCGAGCTTCGCCATCGCGCTCTCGCTCATAGCGGCGAGCCGCGTTTTCGCAGCATCGATGCGCTCGGTCGGATGGTCGGCTTCGGCGCCCGCGCGCTTCAGCACCAGAACGTCGTAGACGCAGAAATCGACGATGTCGAAGCGCAGCGCAGTGCCGCCATGCCACATCGGATAGTCGAGGTCGGTGCGAGTCCAGTCGGTGATCGCCATGAAATTGTAGCAGACGGTGCGGATGCCGGCCGCACCAAGCGCGCGAATGGACGCCTTGTAGTTTTCGATCAGTTCCAGGTAGCGACCGCTGCGCGTCTTGATATCCTCGTGAACGACAACGCTTTCCACCACCGACCATTCGAGGCCGGACGCCTCGATCGCGGCTTTGCGTTTGGCGATCTCGTCGGCCGGCCAGGCGCGGCCGTCATTGAGATGATGGAGCGCCGACACCACGCCGGTCGCGCCGGCCTGGCGGACATGCGCGAGTTGAACGGGATCGTCTGGGCCAAACCAGCGCCATGTCTGTTTCAAGCTGTCTCTCCTCCAGATGAAAATGCCGCGAGAGCGGTGGGTACGCCGCCCTTGCGCAGCGCATCGAGATGCCTGGACGTGACGGCCTCCAGAGCTGCCCGCTGATCACTTCCGGCGGCGAAGCCTGCCATCTCGAAGATCGCGCGCACTGTGTCATGCGAAGGCTGGCCGGGCGGCAGGGCCGCAAGCCTGGAGTCCAGCGGATCGGTGAAATGGTTGGCGGGCAAATTTGTGCCGCGCAGCTCGGCGGCGCGAATCCAGGCGGCGATGGCGAGCATGAGGCGGTCCGCGCTGGCGCCCGCCGATAGACGGTCGAGCGCGGTGCCGATGATGCGCTGTGGCAGTTTCTGGCTGCCGTCGTTGGCGATCTGCGCGGTGCGGTGCGCCAACGCCGTGTTGTCGAAGCGCTCGGTGAGCTCGCGCACGTATCGTTGCGTGTCCAGCCCTGCATCGTCAGGCAGGGTCGCGGCGGCTTCGGCCCACAGCGCTTGCACGAAAGCTCGGATGGCCGGATCGCCGAAGGATTTTGCCACGGTATCGTGGCCAGCAAGCAGGCCGAGATAGGCGATGGAGGAATGCGCGCCGTTGAGCAGGCGAAGCTTCATCTCCTCGAAGGGACTGACGTCGCGCACCATGGTCACGCCGAACTTCTCCCAGGCCGGGCGGCCTCCCGGGAATTTCTCCTCCACGACCCACTGGCTGAACGGCTCGGTGACGATCGGCCATGCGTCTTCGACGCCGAGCGCCTCGGAAATGCGGGCGCGGTCGGCATCGGTCGTCGCGGGCACGATGCGGTCGATCATGCTTGAAGGGCAGGATACGGTTTCGACGTGAGCGGCAAGCGCCGCGTCCCGCAGGGCGGCAAATTGTATGAGCAGCCGATGCAGCGTTGCGCCGTTTGACGGGAGATTGTCGCAGGACAGGATGGTGAAAGGCTCCGTGCCGGAAGCCCGGCGGCGCGCCAGCGCCTCGACCAGGAATCCATGCGCGGTGCGGGGATGCGCGGGATCGGCAAGGTCGGCGACGATCCCCGGATGCGTCTGGTCGAGATCGCCTGACGCGTTCCGGAGATAGGCCTTCTCGGTAATCGTGAGGGTGACGATGCGGATGCGCGGGTCGCTCAGCGCGTCGAGCAGTGCTGCAGGATTGCGCGGTGCGACCAGCATCTGGCCGATCGAGCCGATGACGCGCAGCGTCTCGGTCTCGCCGCCGCGCACGGCAAGCGTGTAGAGCCCATCCTGCGGGTCAAGCGCTTCGGCGGTCGAGGCGCTTTGCAGCGAGGCTCCGACGATGCCCCAGCCTGTTTCGCCAGCCGCGATGCAGTCGTCGACATAGGCAGCCTGGTGCGCGCGGTGAAAGGCGCCGACGCCCAGATGCACGATGCCTGGCGTCACCAGGCTGCGGTCGTAGCTCGGCCGAAGCACGGACGCAGGCAGCGCGGGCAGTCGGCGGTTGCTAAGCTTTTCGGGCATTGGTCGTCCTGAACTGTGCGGCGGGCGACCGATCGATAATGCGAGCCGCCGTTGTGTTCAACCGGCAAGCGGAACATGGGTATGGATCATGCAGTATCCGGCGCCTTGCACAGCGCCGGATGTAGTTCATGTGGGGTGCAGTGCCCGGCAGGGGTCACTGGCAGTCGCCGCCGCACCCGTCGTCATCGCCACCATTGCCGCCGCCGCGTGGCTTGTCCCGGCTGCGTTGGACATCGCTGCCATCGCCGCGTTCCGTCCTGCGGTTCGAACTTGCCGCGGAGAGCCCGCAACTGTTCGTTCCGAAGCCGTAGAAGCTGTTGGAGAGCTGCTGGCGACCGGTCAGGAACGGGAAAGCGCGGTCGGTGCCTACCGTCTGGAAGATGCTCCGGTTGACGCGCGAAGCGTCGCTGACGCCGCCGCCTGGGGTCGCCACGACGACATCGCAGCGCCGGCGCAGATCCTTGCAGCCATCGGCTCCGCAGAAACGCGCGGCACCCTCGAGCAGGACAACGGAAGTCAGCCCGCCGGGACCGACGAAGATATCGAGACGTGTTCCACGTATGCCGATCGTGCCGGCCGGCGTCACGATCTTGTAGGCCTCCGACTTGGACTTGCCGCTGATCCAGCGGAACGAGCCGCGCGCCGCGTTGAGCGTCAGGTTGTCGAAGGTTTTCGAACTGTCATAGATGAAACGGTCGATGACTACGGATGAATTGCCGCCGACGGCGAATTTCGTCCCATCATCGAAGCGGAATTCGCCAAGGCCGCCGGTCGAGGTGCGTATCCGCTCGTCCTGATAGACGGGCGACTTGACGGCCAGAGGGCCTGAACCGCCGGAAACGGCGGTCCGGATGAGCGTCGCCTGTCCGACCTTTTCCTGGGAGAAGGATGGCACGGCGACAGAAGCGAGTATTGTGGCGGTGGCGATTGCCAATGCGAGCAGCGATTTCATGAAAGACCTCCAAGAGGAGCAAGGGGGAACCTTGTTTCGATGCAAATTCAGCAAACCCGCGATTGATTTTTACTGAATTTGCTCCAGGAGGCCAGACTATTGGTGGCGCTGTAACGCCTTGATGTCTGTCGGGTAGCTTTGCGTTACCGAAAGGATTCAACTTCGCGGCGGCGAGCGGGCCGTCTCGGCCCCGCGCAATCTGCGCGGGGCCTGCCGCTGTGACAGCAGTTCAGCTCTTGATGAAGGCGAGCAGGTCTTCGTTGATCACTTGCGCATGCGTCGTCGGCATGCCGTGCGGGAAACCCGGATAGGTCTTCAGCCTGCCGTTCCTCAGCAGCTTCGCCGACAGCGGCGCGGAATCGGCATAGGGCACGATCTGGTCGTCGTCGCCGTGCATGACGAGCGTCGGCACCGAGATCGCCTTGAGATCTTCCGTTTGGTCGGTCTCCGAAAACGCCTTGATGCCGTCATAGTGCGCCTTGGTGCCACCCATCATGCCTTGACGCCACCAGTTGTTGATGACGCCCTGGTCAGCCTTCGCGCCCGGTCGATTGTAGCCGTAGAAGGGTCCAGTCGGCGACCGAGGCGTCGGCTGCGTAGTGTTCCATGTCGTGGCCGCTGTCGCCCTGCGAGGAGCGGCCGTGACCACGCCGGTCATGCGCGACGACGCGACAACCCTTGTGCAGGAAGAAGAGCATGGTTGTCCCAGTCGTCCGAAGTGAGGGGCCAGCCGTGATGAAAGACTATCGGCTGGGCATCTTTCGAACCCCAGTCCTTGTAGTAGATCTCGGTACCGTCCTTGGTAGCAATGGTTCCCATAGTCGCATCCTCTCATTCAATAAGCCTGAGAGTATCCTGGGAGTATCCTGGGAGTGTGTCAGCGTGACGATGCCTGGTCATCCTTCAAGCCGTCACATGGCCACAAAATGAGCGAAGGTCGAGGCGGCGGTCAAGGTGGTGCGTACTCTGCTCAGTGCAACCATCCCGGCTGGCGCTAGTGTGGCGAAGGAGGGTATAGTCTGCAATCGAAAGGCTTGACCATGACTGAACCGCTGGCTGTCTGCAGCGGGTGCGGAACCCCCAACCGCCTGCCGCGCACCCGTCGCGCCAACGAGGCGAAATGCGGCCGCTGCGGCGTCAAGCTTTTCACGGCCCACCCGCCGGACGTGAACGGCATGACGTTTGACCGTCACGTCGCGCGAAGCACACTGCCGGTGCTGGTTGACGTTTGGGCGCCGTGGTGCGGGCCGTGCAAGACAATGGCGCCGGCCTTCGAGGCCGCCGCACTAGAACTCGAACCTCATGTCGTGCTGATCAAACTCAATTCAGACAACGAGCCGACGATCTCGTCGAAACTCGGAATTCGCGGCATCCCGACCATGATATTGTTCCGCGGCGGCAGGGAGGTCGCTCGCACCTCGGGGGCGATGTCCGCCAGGCAGATTGTAGGCTGGGTTCGCGATCAGCTGCCTTCGGCCGCAGCCTAAGCGGCGTTTGGCAAATGGACGCTTTGATTTCCCGCCTCGGCCTTGCACTGGCCATCGGCCTCTTGGTGGGGCTCGAACGCGGATGGCAGGAGCGGCATGCGCCGGATCGAAGCCGCACCGCAGGCATCCGCACCTATGGGATTTCCGGGCTGCTGGGAGGTGTCCTCGCGGCCTTGGCGGACGCTGTTGACACCGACTTTGTGCTCGTCGCCGGGTTCCTCGGATTTGCCGCCGTCTTCGCCTGGTACAAGGCGCGCGAGGCCGCCCATGACAAGGATTTCAGCGTTACCGGCGTGATTGCAGGTCTGGGCGTCTTCGCCCTCGGGGCCCTCGCAGTTACCGGCGACTACCGTGCCGCCGCTGCCGGTGGATCCGCGCTCGCGGCGGTCCTTGCGAGCCGCGAGGTTTTGCACGGGCTGCTGCGCCGGCTCTCCTGGGTAGAATTGCGCTCGGCCCTGATCCTGGCGGTCATGACGGCCATAGTCCTGCCGCTGCTGCCAAACCGAACCGTTGACCCGTGGGGTGGGCTCAATCCGTGGGAGATTTGGTTCTTTACTGTTCTGACCGCGGCCATCTCGTTCCTCGGTTATGTGGCAACGCGCATTCTGGGCCAGGCGCGCGGCTTGCTCGTCAGCGCCATCGCCGGCGCAATCGTTTCTTCTACGGCCGTAACCGTTGCTCTGGCCCGAACCGCAAAGGCCGAAGGAGGCAACCCTATGGCGCTGGCCGGTGCGGCAGCACTGGCGGGCATGGTCTCGATCCTGCGCGTTTGTGTTGTCGTATTGCTGGTCAGGCCGGAAGCCATATCCGCAATCGCACCGGCCGCCCTCTCCGCCGCGCTGTGCTTCGCGGTTTGCGGGGCACTGCTCCTGATGAACTCGGACGGGAAGGCGGCAGGCGGGACGCCGCCGCGCAATCCCTTCGAACTGGGACCCCTCCTCCTTTTCGCCTTTCTCTTTGCATGCGTATCGACCGCGAACGCAGCGCTTGCCGGCCAGGTAGGCAGCGGAAGTTTGCTGGTAACATCAGCCCTATCAGGTACATTCGACGTCGATGTCGCCGTGCTTAGTACTCTCCGACTAGTCGACCAGTTGATCACACCCGAGACTGCAGGAACGATCGTGCTTGCGGCACTGGCCGCCAACGCAGTAGGACGTCTCACGATGGCGATAGTGGCTGGTCCGACCCGTTTCTGGGTGCCGCTCGCCGCCGCAACCATTGGCTCGATCGGCCTCGGCTTCGCGACTTTTTTCATGCTCCCGCCATGGTAATTTTCGAAACGCCAGCCTCTCGCAATGCGACGCCGGTCAACTTTGCTCCCGCCGCGCACTAAGCACTCATGAGAAGATGGTGCGTCGGTTGCCGGTAGGGTGGGCCAGACAATGCCTGTCCACTCAGACGGCAGTGCCGACCAACGCCCCGATACCGGCGGTAAGCGCCATGGCCAGCGCTCCCCAGAATGTGACGCGCAGTGTTGCCTTCGTTACACTCGCTCCGCCGGCCTTGGCACCGACCGCACCCAGAAGCGCGAGGAACAGCAGGGAAGCAGCCGACACGACCCAGACCAGCGAAGCGGTGGGCGCCACAAGCACCATTGCCAGCGGCATCGACGCTCCGACAGCAAACGTCGCCGCTGACGTTATTGCCGCCTGGATCGGGCGTGCCGTTGTCATCTCGGAGATCCCAAGCTCGTCGTGTGCGTGGGCGCCAAGCGCATCCTTCGCCATAAGCTGGACCGCGACCTGCTTTGCAAGTTCATCCGTCAAGCCGCGCTTGACATAGATCTGCGCTAATTCTTCCCGCTCGAATTCGGGCTGCGTCTCGAGTTCGACGCGCTCACGTTCAAGATCGGCATTCTCCGTATCCGACTGCGAACTCACCGAGACGTACTCGCCGGCAGCCATGGACATGGCGCCTGCTACCAGTCCGGCCACCCCTGCGACAAGCACCTCCGACGTACCGACGGAAGCGGAGGCAACCCCGACGATGAGGCTCGCCGTCGAAACAATTCCGTCATTGGCCCCCAGCACGGCGGCGCGAAGCCAGCCGATCCTCGAGACGAGGTGGTTTTCCGCATGCAACCTGCTCATGCCTGTCTCCGGATGGTGCCGTTGAGCTCCGTGCCGGCGGCGACAGTGTTCGAGATGGTGCCGTATTTCCGAACGTTCTTGTGAAGCAGTTCCAGACGCTGGTCCGTTTCCTGCGTATCGACCGTCAGCACGTAGTCGATTGAGATCATCTTCGGAGGAGCGTCTTGCCGGACGCCGTGGATTTCCACGCGGGCCTCCTTGAATTCAAAGTGCAGCATTGGCGCGACGCGCTCGATACCCTTGATCATACAGGCCGCGACTGACGCCAGGAGCAGTTCCGCTGGATTGAAGGCGTCAGCTCGACCTGCAGGATCCGTATCAAGGTCGATCTGCGCAGCTTTGGTTGTGGCGACTGCCCCGTGGGCATCCTCCCGGCGGGCTTCGACTTTGTACTCAAGCACGACACAACCTCTTCCGTAAGACGCATCACCTTGGACGCGCGGGATGCTCATCCTATACGGATTTGAAATCCTAGATATTGATCTGCGTCATGCGGTATCCGGCGCAGGCTCCTGTGTCGTGGCGTTCACAGGGGCTGGTTGAGACACTGTGAGGGCCTGGCGGGATCACGTCTCGGCTGGAGAGATACACAGGGCACGAAGCGCATTGAGGATGACGGCGACGTCGATTACCTCCTGGAGCACCGCGCCGTGAACGGGCGTGAGGGTGCCGAAGGCCGCCGCGATCATGCCCATCACTGACAAGCCGATGCCTGCGACCACGTTTTCAAGCGCGGTCCGGCGCGCGCCACGGGCGATCTCGATCCCGGGTCCGAGCCTGTCGACACGGTCGACCAGCAGAACCACGCTCCCGCGCCGCTGCAACGATAGCCTGCGCGACAGGATGCTTCGTTGTCTGGTCGAGCGCTGCGGCGAGCCGCAACACCGGATCCGCGCCGCTGCGACCATCGCTCCGCTTGGCAGCAAGGGGCGCTAGGTCGCAACGGACATCGTCACGAGCATGTCCGTGTCCAGATTTTCCAGAATCGCCCGCGCGCCGGTCCCAAGATGGGGGCCGGCCGACACGCCCTTGTTGTGCTTCCCGAACGCAACAAGATCCGGATTAAATCGGCGGGCGTTACGTTGCATGGCGCCCCCTACCGAACCGGTTTCGACCCTGATCTCGATCGCACCTTCGAGAAAGCCCACCGCGCGCCGAGCCGCGGCGAAGCAATGCTGTGCTACATTGTTGATCTTGTCATGCAGACCGCTATCGCTGACATCTGCCTCGTTTGCATGGACGATCAAAAAATCCGCAGTGGGCGCTACCTTCAACGCCGTTTCAAGAGCGCGTCTTGAGGTTGGACCGAGATCGAGGCCGACCAGAGCCTTTTCATAGCAACCCTTCGGCTCGGTCCGCGCCACCAGAAGTGGGGTCGGGGTCAGCAACAACAATCTTTCCAGGATCGTGCCTTCCAGAAAGCGGTCGCCTGCCGGCCTTTCGGTTAACCCAACAACCAGCAGATCGGCTCCAATCGCCTCGGACTTCGCGACGATCGCCGCGGCCGGTGAGCCGGCTATCCTGCCAATCGAAGCGGGTCGAAAGCCGGCTCCGAAATCGTCCTCCAATTCCCTTTCCAACCATTCAACGACTTCATCGACGTGTTGACCGAGCGGATCCTCGAGTGTGTCAGCCACCCTGTCCGTGACATGCAGGACATGAAGGGCGGCATTGCGCCGACGTGCCAGAAGCAGTGCCCGCTTCAGGGCGAAACGCGACATCGGTCCCAAGTTGGTGGCCAGCAGAATCGTCTTCATCAGGTTTCCTTCGGTGCTGGGCAGCAGGAACACAGGCCGTCACCGAGCCGCTCAGCAGCGGTCGGAAAGACGTCCTCTCCTGTCGGCGCTCTAGAATCGCCGCTTCTGCAGAGTGGAGTGCACTTTGCTCCATCGCTGCTAGTTAGTTCACCGTCCTTTGGCATACTTTGATCGAAATCATGGCCTAGGGTACATATCTTGAGGCAATCGACGTAATTGCTCACCCCCTATGACGCCGGCGCTGGCAATGGGGTGCCGGCAAGGGTGAGGCGGATGGCTTCGAGAGC
>Ga0105046_10003168_pt1 | contig 26051 bp, 18 predicted proteins | sample MAT03_FD_78385 | JGI IMG/M metagenome (GOLD analysis project Ga0105046, IMG submission 78385) | Freshwater microbial communities from Lake Fryxell liftoff mats and glacier meltwater in Antarctica - MAT-03 (megahit assembly) | ecosystem: Environmental > Aquatic > Freshwater > Ice > Liftoff...
CAAATTTCTAAACTTGAAAGCAGTGCAAACAGTGCGACCATTGACACTATCTTAAAAGTTTTTAAAGCATTAAAAGCAGAAATTAATTTTAATGTAAAACTCGAAGATAACTTTGTTAAACTAGCTTGACAGAAAAGAAAGCCGAACGCATAAAAGCACCTACAAAAAATTGGCTGTTCAGTGGCTAAATGAAGCTTTCCCGATAAATCGGGACAAGTCGTGCTTCATTTCAAGTTTTCCCGCTAAGGCGGAACAAGTTGTGGTGGCAGAGAGTTTTCTGCTTCGTAATCGCCAACTTCTTGTAGCTGCAAAACGTTAAACTAAGGAAGACCTTCTGAATTTGCATGAACCTGGAAGAATGAGAAGGCATTGTATCCAATGTTTTCTAAATTTTATCTGATCTTTAGCTGTAGTAAATTCAAGCCTACAATTCAGCGATATTTCTAAGTACAAGAAAAGTATAGGATACACTAACTTTAGGTTATATGCAGTATTAATGCAATGAGGATTCAATTGATCGTATCGAACTTCTAAAGAATTTTATTCCATAAGTTGTGCATCAAGAATATAAATATTAGATTCGCCCGTTAAATAAAAAAAGCCAATTATTATGCTTAAAATCAATGTAAAAAAAGTAATGGAGGCACGAGGCGTGTTTACTCCATACAAATTCATGGTAAAAAATGGATTTACGCCAACTACTGCAACAAAAATCGCAACCGGAGATGTAGAATATCTTCGATTGGAATATGTTGAGAGACTTTGTACGCTGTTAAATTGCCTTCCAAACGATCTTTTCGAATGGACTCCAAATGACAGAAAAGAAGATATTGCTTCCAATCCACTTCAGGTAATCAGAAAAAATGAAAATTCATTAAATCTGCCTGAAATATTGAAAGGATTGCCTATGGACAAACTTCGACAGGTAGAAGAAATGTTGAAAAACCTTAAGTAGGATTATAATTTCTTCATCAATAAAAAAGGCCATATTTATATGGCCTTTTTTATTGTCGGGGCGGCGGGATTCGAACCCACGACCTCTAGCACCCCATGCTAGCACGCTGCCAGGCTGCGCTACGCCCCGATTCGAGGTAAAATTATTAGATTGTTGGTTTTGAACAATTGATTATCGAAACTACTTCAAATTTTCCCCTGAATATTGATATTCAACATGGTAACCCTTTTGGCTTAGTGATAAAAACTTGAATCCAAAGAAATCTTTGACTGAACCTGAGTTGAAAAGCCCACTTCCATCATCCATTTGCCAGATCACTTTTGAACCATTCTGAATTGGTGAACCTGAATCGGCAGGAAATTGCAAAAAATCTGAGTCTATGAACTCAAGTCTTGAAGCGTTGAACACAAAAAGCAAATAAGCCTGTAAAAGTCTGGGCCCTTTCCCTGCTGACTCAGAAATCGGAAGTTCATTTGGCATAATACTTGAGAACAGAGTAATCGATTTTCTAGCCCTGGTAATTGCGACATTCAACCTGTTCTCGCCACCCGATTGACTCAAACTGCCAAATTGAGCTACTACCTTATTTTTCTCATTCTTACCATACGCTATTGAAAACCATATATGATCACGTTCGTCTCCCTGAACATTTTCAATATTTTTAACAAAAAGCCAATCCGGAATTGGTATCGATTTTTCAATGCTTTTATTTTCAATCTCCTTCTCAATCAGAATTTGTTGCCGGGCGTTGAAGGTGATAATTCCGAGTGTTTCACCTGGATATTTTTCAAAAAATGAAAAAATCTCTGTTGCAATCAATTCCGCCTCTTCTACGTTTTGTTGATTGACCCAAAGTCCATCACATTTTCTCCAAATAAGGGATGATTTTCGTTTCTGAAATGCCGAAGAATGTGGAAAAAACTGAAGTTTGTTTTGATAGAAATTGGCATTCGAAAAAGAAATCAATTCTGGAAAAGCGCTTCTGTAATGACCTTTAAGCATGGTCTGAGGCAAAAACTGCTTGGCAAGATCCAACAACGAATTTTGATCTGACAATAGACCTTCATCTTCACCGTCCTCATCCCATCTTGAACTAAAGAGTTGATTTGGCGAAAGTTGCATTTCATCTCCAACAACTACCAATTGTCTTCCTCTATAAGCTGCAGGGATGCCTCGCTCTGCAAAACATTGGGAAGACTCATCAAAAATAACCAGATCAAACTTTGTGTCCATTGGCCAGGTTGCGGAAACAGACTCTGGGGTAGCCAACCAAGCGGGTATCAATCGCTTTATTTCTAATTCATGGTCGGCCCACAGTTTTCGAAGTGGCGGCCTCATTCGTTTTTTTGTCAGTTGATGATATAGATTCCTGTAGGTAAGCCTATTTCCCAATCGATTGAATTCCAGATTTTTATAAGTTGATTCACTCAGCCTTAAATTTAGAATCTTAGAAACTAGTTTTTCCTTTTCAACAATAGATTCCCTCAACAAACTTAAATCTGATTGCCATAAATTATCACCTACTTTGCTTAAATCTGGATTTTTAGATTCTATACGATTGATCCAGAAATGGTTCCAAGATGATTTAAGTACTGCCAAAACGGATTTCCAATCTTTGTTTGCCCATACTTGACTTGAAATTTCTAACGCCAACGCTCTCCAATGCTCTGGAACTGATTCTAGTTGTTGATCTGCAAACCAAATGTTGCTTTTTTGCTCGGAAAAAACTTGCAAAAACGACTCAAATTCATTGAAATTTGATAAAATAAAAGTTGAGTAATCAATCTTAAAATCCAAATTCCAAAGGCAAACGGATTTCTCGAGTTGAATATTAAGACTGCCCAATTTCTCAATTGTCTCATAATATTGATCATAAGTACCGAGGTTCTCGCTTATCAAATATTTGGAAATCTGACTAAATGCCTTTTGGTAAATTTTGATATCCGACAACGCGTCTAAAAATTCTCTATGTGTGTCGTTAAGTCTGTAAAAACGTTGACGGTCTAAGAAAGATTGGCTTTCCAACAAGATTTCATTCGATAAATCTATTATGGAAATCGCATGGGTAAGGCTCTTTCTCACCTCGCTAATTCTTAAATGACTTTTCGGAAAATAGCTTTCAGCTTTGGCAACTCTGGCGGCTCGCTTGTTTAGCAAGATTGCAAAAGGCTTAATAAAACCAATTCCAAAATAATTTTCAACCTTCTCAATATCTGTTAGTTGACTGTCAATTTTAGAATATTCAACCAAAAATCCATCTGGCCAATATTCTTGACTCAAGCATATGGCGTTCAATTTTCTCCACTTTTCTACCGCTAAAATTAGCCGATTTTCAGATTCGACAAACTGTTTAAAATCTTGAAGAACAAATGGGATATGCTTACTCAATGGCTCTGGCATGTGCAGGATTGCCTCAATGAGAACCTTTTTTTGCAATAGAATATTGAAGGGCTTCTTAAGTCCGTCAACCTTGCAAATTGATGCATAAACCTTGTCAATCTTTGACAATGCAGTGCAAATCGACTCCCATTTTTTTGGCAACTCGGAGAATGTCTGCTCTCCATTTTTATACCAGTTCTTTCTGTCTTTGAATGGAAAATTTAGATTTGTTGTTTGATAAACTTCCTCCCAACACCTTGACAACCAAACTAAAAACTGATTCCATTCCTCAGCTTTGAATTGCAAAAACAGTTCTGTCTCAAAATTAGATTTCTCGCCACTTTCTTCAGAATTGTAAAGGTCTCTGATTGAAACACCCAAAAACTCATTGTCGAAAAGGGCTGTTTTCCACGCTTCGAGTCTTTGAGATATTTGCTCAATTTGATTGCAAGCTTGGGTAAAACTTCTTTCTAAAATAACTGTATCTAAATTCTGATTTTTACTTTCAGTTTCTTCCAATTGATCGATCAAACGACTCATCTGAAGATAAACAGGTTCTCTATCTTTCTTAAAATCAGACCATAAACCTACATATTGCCCCAAACCAACCTCATTCAACCGGCGTTGCACAACTTCTAAAGCAACTCGCTTTTGGCAAACCAACAAAACAGAATGTCCTGAACCCATGGCATCGGCCATAAGATTTGAAATAAGCTGAGATTTGCCCGTTCCTGGTGGGCCTTGAACAACAATGCTCTTGCCGGATTTTACTTTCCTGATTGCCTCCTCCTGACTCCCATCCACTGGAAGTGGACTAAGCATGTTTTTTTCTCCAGGTTGTACTGTTACCTCAATTTGTTTAAAAAAAACATCTTCCAAAGAAACCAGATTGGATTCCAAATACTCAAAGTCTGGCACAAGCAAAGAATCTCCTTGTGGAAAAAGCCCAAGTACACAGTTTGGAATCAGCTTTAGCATCCCTGGTTTGAAACCAGTAGGCAAATTGTCTTTAACAATGGCTTGGAATGGATCTACGTTTTTCATAAAAAGATCCTGATTGAACAAAATTTCAATCTGACTTTCTTTCAGTTTGTTATAAAACTGAGTTAGAAAATCTACTGCATCTGAGGCACTTATGTCAATTTCCTTTTCATAAAATTTTTCATCCAGTGGTCTTTTAAAATGAAATGAATATGCAAGAAGAAAAGAAGGATTAATGAAGGCTTCATCTATTGAAGGAAAAAGATTCCAGTTTTTAGAATCCTTTTCGAGGCGGGCAGGTATGCAAAGGAATGGCGTTCTGACCCAAGATCCATCTGGCCACTGGCCTTGGATAAAAGGAAAGCTTATGAATAATTCATCTACTCCCCTTTCCTGAAAAACCAGCTTTTGTTTCCTATTTATGGTACCAAGTTTTAAGGCCATTTGGTTGGAAACCGAATCTCTGGGATCAGAAAGAGGACAAATCACTATTTTCTTTTGGCCGGATAACACCAAATCTAGAAAATCCCACGATTTCCCTCCACCCGCAAATTCAATATCAGAGTAATCAAAATGAATATCAGCCTTTAGCCTTGTGATCCAAAGTTGTGGATTGGCTGAAGATAAATTAGTAAGCTTTCTTTTAAAAATTCTTACTGCATTGCTGCTCATGGTAGGGTAAAAAAAAAGGCATGAAACAAGCCATGCCCTTTTACAAAAGTATTCCTTTTTTTATGGATTCGGATTCTTATTTGGATCTGAATTTTGATCAGGTCGGCCTTCTGGATTTCTATTATAATCGGGCCTTGGATTTCCGTAACCACCTCTGTCTGAATTACCGGGAGGATAAGAAGGTCGATTGCTAGAGTAAGACGGCCTATCACCTGAAGGGCTTGGCCTATCACTTGAGTAGGCTGGCCTGTTGCTGGAATAAGATGGCCTATCTCCTTGATATGCAGGCCGGTCACTCTGGTAAGAAGGCCTATCATTCGAAGGGCGTCCGCCGTCATTTCGGTCATTGTTGTATGGCCTGTTTCCGCCATAACCTTGCGACCTGTCTTGGTAACTACCTCCTCTTTGCTGGTAGCCTCCCCTACTATCGTTTCCATAAGAACTTGATCCACCATTCTTTAGTCGATCCAGTTCTCTTTTCATTTCCATCAAAATTTTATCCTTCATTCTTAGCTTTCGAACTGAGGTATTCAACCTGGAAAAACGTGAACGATTTTCATCTGTTCCTCTTTCTTCCGGACTCATAAAATCAAACTCTGCCTGTGTTATTTTCACATTCATGTCTTCTTTTAGAATAATATCCTGCATCGAATCAATTTTAGCCTCGAGTTGTTCTGCCGGAGGCATGGTTCTGAAGTGTGGATACTTGGTGTGAACTACCCTTGCAAGATAGCTAGATTCAAAAATCCGATCAGAAATGGCATTGAACTGATTGAAAACCTCGGACTTGTACTTGTCTGGAATCTGTCCTGCAACTTTCCATCTTGCCTGCACATCTTTAGCCATTTCATTTGCCTGACGTAAATCCATTTTAAGAAGACTGGTTGCCTCGTCTATCAAATCTAATCTTCGTTTCAGATTCTCATAAAAAGGGGCTTCATGTTCAGGATAATAACTAGGAATATAAATGGGCTTGGGACCAAAGCTTCCTCTGTTGCCACCACCACCACTCATTGGGCCTTTTCGGGCATATTTTGTAATTGTCTTTTTAATCTGCTTAAACTCAGTAAACAATGGACCATAATAGACTTTTGGAATATTGCCAACAGCCTTCCACTCGTCTTCCAGCTTCTTCATTTTGTAGTAGCTTTGCTCCACCTCAGGCGGATACGTGTTTAACTTAGCTGCTGTTTCAAGCAAAATCTGCAGTTTTTGCTTCCTGATTTCAATTTCAATTGTCCGTTCTTCCGTATACTTATCCTTGATAATTTGAAATTTATCTAGCACCTCCTGAAAATCAGATTCCAATTCATCAGAAAAGTCTTTTGAGGTCGATCCTATTGTCATCCAGGAAAAGCGAATGTCTTTTATTCCCTTGATGGCAAGTTTAACATCTGGATTTTCAATCTCAATTTTAGCCGATTCCAATAATTGCCTTTTGAGATCGAGGTTTTTTACCCGATTTACCTCGATCAACTCCATGATCTGTGCCTCAGCAGATATCAGTTTTTCTAGCAATTCTTCGAAAGGCCCTATCGCATTGAATGTAAAAAGGGTGTCTTTGAGGTGAAGAACTTGCATCAAATAAGATCCCTTATTTTCAGCCTTCTCCATCGCAGAGATCATCGCATCTACCTTGTTATTAATAAGGTCAAATCTTCTTACAAAATAATCGATAGCTTCTGCTTCGCTTGCCTTTACATCTCCAATTATTCGATCAGGTTTTCCCAGGGAACTTTTAAGATATACTTTGGCGTCTTTGCTGTAGCCGAGACTTGCTCGTTCGGCTGGGTTTGTTAAGTTGCTCATATTGTGTAATTTAAAATTTTATTGTGAAGGTCCCAGCCACCATTGCATCAATTCGGCGAAACTTTCTTCGATCAAGGAATATTCCTATCCTGCAATTTTATGAAAATATTCTCTTTTTACTAACAAAGTTTCGCTGATCTGAAATTTGATATTCAAAATCAAATTCTTAAGCGTCATTTTTGCAGGATAAATATGACTTCAAAAACAGTTGATTTTCTTGTTCTAGGGAGAGGTTTTGCAGGTACAGCTGTGGCTTTGACATTGGAAAAGGCTAATTTATCTTACATTATTTTGGCAGATGAGATGGCAGATTCTGCCTCTGCAAAAGCGGTTGGTCTTGTCAATCCGGTTACGGGTAGAAGAATGGCAAAATCCTGGAACTGGGATGAAATAATAACAATCTCATCTGCCTTTTATGAAGATGTGTATGAATTGATTTTTAGTGCGCCTGGAACTTTTTTGCTCCCTAGACCAATCTACAAAGCTTTGTTTTCAACAGAAGAAATGAATTTTCTTTCTGCAAAATCTTCAGAAAATGGCTACGGGGATTTGTTGGAAATTTTCACAATGGAGCAAAAACCTTATCCTGCTATTTTTAAAGGCATGAAAGCATGGACAGAAATCAAAACAGGTGGAAGACTTGACCCAAACTTTTATCTTCAAAGTACAAAATCCTTTTTCGAAAGGAATGGCAATTTTAGAAACAGCAGTTTTAAGATTGAAGAACTTATCAGGCAAAAAGATAGTTGGATATACCTCGACATCGAAGCAAAGCACATAATTTCTTGTCTAGGCATGGGTTGCCCATGGATGAATGATAAAATGTGGCCAAACAAAGGTCAGGTTTTTGAAATTGAAGGCATTCCAAATTGGGGCAATGAAGTTTTGAAAACGGACGTTTTTTTAGTTCCAACCGAGAATAATAAAATTTTTATGGGTTCTACCTATGAAAGAGAATACGAACACGAAAATGTGGATGAGGCAGGATGGAATGAGGTTACCAAAGACATTGCCCCTGAATGGCTTTCAAAAATAGAAGTAAGTAGGTCATGGGCTGGCCTGAGACCAACTACCAAAGACAGAAGGCCAATTATCGAAAAAATTGAGGACAACTTATTTTCAGTCAATGGATTGGGCACAAAAGGCGCAAGTTTAGCCCCATATGCTGCGAAGGTTTTAATGGAAAAATATTTCAATGAGTACGTAAAATCACAAGAAACTAAGCCTAAAAAATTGGGTAGATGGATCGAATTCCTAACCAAAATACCAATGGCTTTTGTCTTCAAAATTCCGGAAATAAAAAAAGTTAAGAGTCATTTAGAGATTAAGAATTAGGAAATGAAAGACTGATAAATTAATAGAACCGAAATTGTAAGAATCTTCAGATATGGTATAAATTTTCAAGGCTTAAACACAAAAACTCGACTTTTTCCAAAATTAAAGCTTAAAAATGGACTCATTATAAGAAAATCTAAATTCTATTCCAGGAATACTTTAAAGAATAAAATTCTGCAATACTTGGATATACCAACTAATCTATTTCCAAATAAAGAAATTGAAGCTTAAAATTTTATTTTTCAGAATTTTTCAGAATTTTATTCCATTACTTCAAATCAAAGAATATCTTCGCACCAAAATTTTAGGAGATTGAAGCAGAACGAACTATTTGAAAATTATTTTAGCCCGCCCCAATTTTGGGATGAGATGAAAGGCAACCAAGGTATTGTTCAGAAACAATATCAAGCTGTTGTTGATCAACTTAGCCAACTTACAACCGATTCATTAAAACGGAAAGAAGAGCTTGCAAAACAGCTTTTCATGAATCAGGGCATTACATTTACTGTGTATTTCGAGAATGAAGGAATAGAGCGAATTTTTCCATTCGATATTATCCCAAGGGTAATCAAACAAAGTGAATGGACGCAGATAGAGGCAGGAATCAGACAAAGATTAAAAGCATTAAATTGCTTTTTATCAGATATTTATAGCAAAATGGAGATTATTAAAGACGGTATTTTACCCGCCTCCTTAATCGTTTCTTGTCCACATTTTACCAGAGAAGTTTTTGGCGTACCTGTTCCACACAATATATATGTACACATTGCCGGAATAGATTTGATTCGGGATGCAGATGGAACTTATTACGTTTTAGAAGACAACCTCAGAACGCCTTCAGGAGTGAGCTATATGCTCGAAAACAGGGAAATCACAAAACGACTTTTCCCTAGTTTAATTTCTGACACGGCTGTAAAACAGGTTTCAGAATATCCTTTGATATTGGGCAAAATTCTAAGGTCGCTTTCTCCCCGACAAATCAATCAACCTGTTGTGGCCTTGTTGACGCCTGGAATTTTTAATTCTGCATATTATGAGCACACATTCCTTGCAAGAAATATGGGAATTGAGCTGGTAGAAGGTCGTGATCTTGTTGTAGAAAACCACAAACTTTTCATGAAAACAACAAGGGGTCGCAGGCAAGTGGATGTTCTATACCGCAGGATTGATGATGATTTTTTAGATCCATTGGTTTTTAGAAAAGACAGTACTTTGGGTGTGCCAGGATTAATGTCTGCATACAGAAAGGGCAATGTTGCAATAGTAAATGCGATTGGAAATGGAGTTGCCGACGACAAAGCTATTTATGCCTATGTTCCAGACATGATCCGATATTACCTTAATGAAGAGCCAATTCTAAAAAATGTTCCCACATACCGGATGGAAAATCAAGATGAGCAGGCTCATGTTCTATCCAACTTAGAAAAAATGGTGGTGAAAAGGACCAATGAATCAGGAGGTTATGGAATGGTGATGGGAAATAAGGCGACAGAAGCAGAACTAAAACAGGCAGCGATTGATATCAAGGCAGACCCAAGATCGTTTATTGCGCAGCCAATTATTAAACTTTCTACTGTCCCTTGCTTCATTGATGGAAAACTGCAACCAAGGCACGTGGATCTTAGACCCTACGCACTTTGTGGACCAGACGGCATAGAAATAGTTCCTGGTGGACTTACAAGAGTGGCATTAACTGAAGGCTCCCTTGTTGTAAACTCTTCACAAGGTGGAGGCAGCAAAGACACCTGGGTAATTGATTATTAATTTTTACAAACCAACACTTTAATGCTTAGTAGAATAGCCGATTCACTTTATTGGATGGCCAGATATCTGGAGCGAACAGATGGGATTTTGAGGATGCTCAAAATTAATTTCATTACTTCTCTGGACCAAAGTGGGCAAACGAACTTCAATTGGAACCCTGTGCTTCAGATATTTACAAAATTAACCGAGGAAGAAGCTCAAAAGCTAACCAGCAACAGCGATTCAGTACTTCATTACATGATTTTCAACAAGGAAAATGAAAACTCAATCAAAAGTATTGTTGGCAAAGCAAGAGAAAATGCAAGGGGTGTTCAGGACCACATAACGAAAGAAGTTTGGGAATGTATCAACGAGTTTTATATAAAATTATCAGACCCGAATCTGGAAAAATCAATTGAAAAGGGAGATCAAATCATGTTGCTCGGGCAATTGATCAACCACTACCTTTTGTTTAATGGAACAGCCGAGGTGACCATGCCAAGAGAATTGGGCTGGGATTTTATGAATATTGGAAAGTTTATCGAACGGGGACTTATCACTTCTGATATTCTGGATATTAAATTTAGCGACATTGAGTTCGACCTGGACGATCCAGGAGATTTGCTTTACTGGAGAAATTTATTACTTTCGTTAAGTGGATATGAACTCTATTTAAAGCGCTATCATGGAGGACTTTATGGTGAAAATGTGGCCGACATGGGCATCTTGAACATTCAATTTCCTAGATCAATGGCATATTGCCTTTTTCGTCTTGAACGGATCATTCAAAACCAACCTGAAGATGGATTGGAAACAGGTGAACCTCTTAAGAAAATCATTGGACGAATGAGATCGAAAGTAGAGTATGCTGATATGAAATCCATATCCAGAATGGGCCTCCACTTCTATCTTTCAGATCTAAAAAATGACCTGTACAGCCTTAGCAATTCGCTTAGCAGAAATTTTTTTTACTATGGGTAGTGCCATAAAAGCAGACAAATCTATTCTCTCAACTTTTCGTGAGGGAGTTATATCAGAATTTAAAACATTCACATTGAGTTAAATGCCAATATTTAAAATTCACCACATCACACAATATCGATACGACAGACCGATCCGGGAAAGTGCGAATCAGATCAAAATTTATCCTTCTATCTTCCATTCTCAGGAAACCAGAAAACACGAACTGACAATATCCGGCAATCCATTAATCAATCAATTTACGGATTTTTGGGGCAACACTACGGGCTTATTTATGCGAAATGAGCTACATCAGGATTTAACGATAGACAGCAAACTGATTGTAAACACAAACCTTGTAGAAGATATCTCTTTCGAAAAATCATCTGCATCAGATTGGAATAGTATCCGTGAAAAAATAGTTCGTGATTTACTACTTTTGGACTGCGCCCTACCCGAATTGATTAAGAGCCGTGAAGAACTTGGCGTTATCGTTTCATCCATTAGAAAAGAAAGTGAAAATCCATATTTATTTACAAGAAATTGCTCTGAATATATCTTTTCTAATTTTACTTATCTGAAAGGAATTACAAATATCGAAACAACGATAGATGAAATTCTAAACCATAAATCGGGTGTCTGTCAAGATTTTGCACATCTCCTTTTGCAAATGTTGCGCCTTGAGGGAATCCCTTCACGATATGTTAGTGGCTACATTTGTCCAAACCGAGACGGTGCAAGAGGAGCAGGAGCTACCCACGCCTGGGTTGAAGTCTGGCTGCCAGAAACGGGCTGGAAAGGCATAGATCCAACCAACAATATTTGGGTGCAGGACCAACATATTGCACTTGCTGTTGGCCGCCACTTTGGAGATTGCACCCCCATCAAAGGAACCTTTAAAGGGCCTGCCCATCAAGATCTTATGGTTTATGTAAGCGTTGGTTATGAAGATGGTTTTGTCCTTGAAGACAATACCACAGTTCAAATAGCGAAAGAATCAGTTCAAGTGCAGCGAAGAATATTTGAAGAAAGCATGCAACAACAGCAATAGATACTATCAAAGGTCACATCCTAGGATTTGTTTTAACAAACTGTACTTTTGCCGCTCTTAAATCTCTATGTATTTTAACAACGACTGGTCTGTAATTATTCCAATGGCTAACGAAGCCAAGGACTTTGACGAATTTGCAACAGCCTTGAGTCATGTACTCGATAAGCTTGAAAGTGGAATTGTCTATTTTATTGTTGACAAAGCCTCAAAAGACAATACAAAAGAATTGTGCGAAAAAAAGTCAGAAATTGACCCACGTTTTGTAACCATTTGGGCACCTGAAAATAGAAATGTTGTCGATGCTTACCTTACTGGTTACCGGATTGCTCTGGCCAATAAACATAAATTCATAATCGAAATGGATGCCGGCCTTTCGCATGATCCACGAGCGATACCTATGTTTCTTCGTGTTTTGAATGAAGGAAATGAATGTGCATTTGGTAGTAGAAATATCAATGGAGGATCCAATGCTGACTCTCCTTTTAAACGTAGATTTATTTCAACCTTTGGGACCCACCTCGCAAATATATTTTTAGGAACAAGAATCAGCGACATGACATCTGGTTATCAGGGCTTTCATAGCAATGTGGTTGAAGCTTTTCTTGAATATGGGCTGAAGTCAAAAGCGCATTTCTATCAAACAGAACTTAGATATTTATTGCGGCATACACGCTACATGGAAGTCCCTATTCATTACAGAGCGCCTTCTCCAAGTGTGTCCAAAAAGGCGATGCAAAACAGTCTTGATGTTTTTGCATATTATATTAAAAAGCACTGGCTTGGAAATGGAGCGAGTATAAAGATTGCCTTTAATTATCAATTATTTACCTCGATAAACCCCAGGAAATAAGCAATTTCTTGGAAAAAAGCTCCTCGTCAAAACATCTATTTCCATATTGATTGGCTTGATTTTTTTGAATTTTGACCACCCAAAACGAACAGCCCTTCAATCCGAGAATTTGATGATTCATTAATTTTTTAAAGCCTTATCCACCTTCTTCCCTACATTTACCCCGTGGAAGCTTTGGTTTTTTTCTTGGCTTGTTTGGTTGCCAACAGCATTTTGCCGCTTTGGTTGCCTTGGTGGATTTTGGTTGTTGTCAATTTCTTTTTACCATTTCCAATAACGCTTTCAAAAAGTATGGCATTTTGGCTGGGTGGATTTTCAGCAGGTTTTTCCTGGTTGGGCTACAGCCTGTGGTTAAGCTCTGAAAACGAGCACATTCTAGCACCAAGGCTAACAAAATTACTCACGCTACCACATCCAATTCTTCTTTTTTTAGTAATATTTTTTATCCCCTTTTTGCTGGGCGGACTCAGCTCAACAACCGGGGTAATGACCAAAAAATTCTTTTTCCTCAATGCAAACAACTAATCAAGGTTTCGATCCAAGTGAAATCGAACAATTCAAATCAGATCTTGCCAAATCAGGCAAATTATTTCAATATGTTGAAGAAGATGAAGTTTCGGGCGACATGGCCGAATTCATGTTCGTTGGAATCTACGAAGGTCGCCCTGTAATTTATGACTGCTTGTTGGGCACCTTGCAGCTGGCCTACGAATCGAATCTTTTAGAAATGGCTGAAGCCAAGGCTAAAGAGAAATTCCCTGATTATAAAGGATTTGACTTCGAAATTGATGAACGAGGAAATGGCGTAGCGCAGGTTGAAGAATCGGAAGAAGTGGAAGACTACAAGGCCTATGCCATGTATGAAATAGAAGAGGCTGGTGCTGCTAACGTAGCAGAATATGTAGAGATTGACACTGATTTTGAATTTGGAATTGGTCTTGAGGCCTATTTTAATCTACCAGAAATTTCTGAAGAAGTCATCGTTAAATTTATCCACGAATTCAACGCAGGGACTTTGAAGCTTGATCCGGTTCGATATTCGTTTGAATCTGAAGACGACGAAGACGAAGATTAGTTGGCTCTTTGGCAGAAGTTGAAAACACAAATCCTGCTCAGAGGGCAGGATTTGTGGAATTTTAAACAACTAAATATGGCACTAGACAAACATGAGTCCTAATACGTCTGGTTTAAAAGTAAGTTTCAATAAAATAATGCAAAAAACATTTTCGGTTATTCCTGATTTGGATAAATTGAACCAATTGACGAAAGGGAATATGGGCGAAATGTTGGGCATAAAATTTATTGATGCTACTCATGAAATGATCGTAGCCAGCATGCCGGTTGGACCAAATTCGAAACAACCTTTTGGCCTTCTGCATGGTGGTGCCTCCGTCGCTTTGGCTGAAACCGTTGCTTCGGTCGCAGCCAATTATGCTCTGGCTCCTGAAGAAAATTTATATGCCGTTGGCCTTGAAATTAACGCAAATCACATCAAATCTGTGAGTTCCGGAAATGTGATCGCAACTTGCACTGCACTTCAACTTGGCAACAAAATCTCAGTCTGGGAAATCAAAATAACGAATGAAGCCGGGTCTTTGATTTGTATAAGCAGGATGACGGCAGCTATTCTAAAGAGAAAATCGTAAGTCATTTTTGAAACGGTAGCCATTTGAAAAAATCAGATTTTCAATATTTCAGAACGAGGATTGAAAGTCTTTTTGAAGGAGGTTCCAGCTTTGAAATACTGGCTATTGAGATTTTTCATTTTCAAGCCGCTCGCAATCCAGTTTATAAAAAATTCATTCAACTTATTGGTATTGAACCCTTTGAAATAGAAAAATTAACCCAAATTCCTTTTCTACCTATTTCGTTTTTTAAAAATAAAGAAGTCAAATCTTCGGATTGGAAGGCTGAAAAAATATTTCAAAGTAGCGGAACAACAGGGCAAACAAGAAGCAGGCATCAAGTATTGAGTTTGGATTTCTACCATAGTATTTCGGCTCGGATATTTGAAAATCGAATTGGGAATTTGGCTGATTTCCAAATAATTGGCTTGCTGCCAACCTATTTGGAAAATCCAGATTCTTCATTGATTTCAATGGTCAAGGCTTTTGGAATTCGATCGGGCCTGGAAGCCAGATTTTGTGGATTGGACTTTAATCTTTTTTCTCAATTATTGGAGCGTGCGAGAGAGGCGAAGAAAAAAATCCTCATTTTCTCAGTCACGTATGCCTTGATCAAATTGATCGACACCCATCAATTTGATCTTTCTGATTGCATTGTGATAGAAACAGGGGGAATGAAAGGATTGGGAACTGAAATTTCCAAAAATGAGGTAATTGAAAAACTTCAAAATCAGCTTAAAATGAAGGATTTATATTCCGAATATGGAATGACAGAATTGTTAAGTCAAGCCTATGCCAAACCTGAATTATTCCACCTCCCCCCTACTTTGAAGGTTTTTGTGAGAGATATTGACGACCCGTTCAAAGTTTCTGAAATGGGCAGAGGAGCTGCAAATATCATAGACCTTGCCAATTTTGCCACTTGCAGTTTTATAGGAACGGACGACCTTTGCGAAGTTGGTTTGGTTGGCAATTTTCAAATTTTAGGTCGATTGAATGGCTCAGATTTAAGGGGGTGCAACTTGCTTTTTGGATAAGAGCCTATTCGTTTTTTCAAATCATATTTTCCAACTATTCTTGTCTTTGTTTTGAAAAAAAATCATCATTTGCAAAACAGTAAAAAATAATTCACCAATGAAAAAAGCATACATTTTCCCAGGACAAGGAGCCCAGTTTCCGGGCATGGCAAAAGACCTTTTTGATCAATCAACAGAGATTCAAAAAATGTTTGCCATGGCAGACGAAATTGTTGGCTTTGGCCTTTCAAAAATAATGTTTGAAGGAACGGATGAAGAATTGAAACAAACCAAAGTTACCCAGCCTGCCATTTTTCTTCATTCTGTAGCCAAAGCAACAACGTTGGAAAATTTTAAGCCAGATATGGTCGCAGGCCATAGTCTGGGTGAGTTTTCTGCACTTGTTGCCTCCGGTGCAATGACTTTTGAAGGTGGATTGACTTTGGTTTTAAAACGTGCCATCGCAATGCAAAAAGCTTGTGAACTTGTAGATTCCACGATGGCTGCTGTTTTGGGCCTGGCAGATGAGGTGGTAGAAGCCATTTGCCAACAAATTGAAGGAGAGATTGTTGTACCTGCAAACTACAATTGTCCAGGTCAACTTGTCATTTCAGGTACTGTTAAAGGTGTAGAAATGGCTTGCGAAATGCTAAAGGCAGCTGGTGCAAAAAGAGCTTTGATACTTCCTGTTGGAGGTGCATTCCATTCTCCTTTGATGGAGCCAGCACGTTTGGACTTAGAAAAAGCCATTCTTGAAACCTTGATTTCGAAACCAGTATGTCCTATTTATCAGAACTTTACAGCCAAACCAAGTCAGGATGTGGGTTTGATTAAGGAAAATCTCGCCAAGCAATTGACCGGACCAGTCCGATGGACGCAAACCGTTCAAAACATGTCTTCAGATGGCGCTACTCATTTCACCGAGCTTGGACCTGGCAAGGTGCTTCAAGGTTTGGTTCAGAAGATTTATAAAGAAGCCCAAATCGAAACTTTGTAGGCAAAATCAAATTGAACAATACCGTTTTCACAAATCAGCATCGTCCATTTGAATGGATAAACTATTTTCAACCCAATGAGGATGAACTTAAGTTGCTTGCCAGCAAGCTGAATATTTCACCCATCTATATTCAGGATATTTTACAGACAGAGCATTTACCTAAAGTGGAACAGATAGGTGAAGGAAATTGCTATTTTATGATTGCCAGAGTTTTAGATCCAGATTTGGGTGGTAAAGATTTCAAACTGATGCATGAAGCAACCCGTAAACTTGCCATTTTTTTCAAGGAGGATCAGGTCATTACCATTGAACGGGGAAACTTTTTCTGGCTGGAAGAAATGAAGAAAAATGGAAATACCGATTTTAGCTACACAAGCGCTTTTCAATTGGTTTGCAAACTGCTGAAACAAAGTTTTAAATCTTTGGAACCGCTCATATTGCGTTTGGGTTCGGATTTAGACTTTTATGAAGGTAAATTATTTGAAAGTGAAAAGTTTCCACCCATTGCAAAAAGCCTTTACAACGTTCGCCGCAAGGCAGCAATTTTAAAAAGATTGTTTGCTGTTTCGCACAACCTGGAAGATTTTCTAAACGATTATACAATTTCGGACCCGATGGCCCAAGATGCCATAGATATGTTTCGCAGAATAGAAACGATGATAGAAGACATCAATGAAAGAGCAGCAAGCTTGATTAACCTAAACCTCTCTCTATCAAGTCAAAAAAGCAATGAAGTGATGCGTTTTCTAACCATTTACTCAGCTTTTTTTATGCCATTGACTTTTCTGGTTGGCATCTATGGAATGAATTTCGAGTTTATGCCAGAAATAAATTGGCGCTGGGGTTATGCCTTTTGTTGGTTTCTCATGATCTCCCTGGGCATATTTCATTTTGTTTGGTTTAAAAGAAAAAACTGGCTCTAGAAGATTTTAGACTGAGGAATAGTTGGGCTTATAAAACTTTGCGGATAGGATGTAAAAATAAAAGGCAAGCTTTTTGTGAACCATCAACTATAGAACTTGTTTTGAAGAAATGGAAAATGAAATCATAAATCGGGTAGCAAGTAGCACCTTGGTTCAGATAGATATGGAAGATTGGTATCCTGTCGGATCTCGAATTGGTTTCGATATTGCCGAATATCTGTTTGAAGGTTTGATTTTAAAGGAATTGGACTTCAGGGCTGCCCTAAAAAATTTGGATTGGAGCGCCTACCAAAATCAATATGTAGGCATATTTTGCTCTGCAGATGCCATTGTTCCAACCTGGGCATTTATGTTGGTGGCGCAAAATCTGGCAGGCAAGGCTTTGGGTGTTTACTTTTGTAAACCTGAAGAGATTGATGCATTTCTGTATGAGAAGATCATCCGGAATTTAGATTTGGCTCCATACAGAGACCAAAAAGTGATCGTAAAAGGATGCAGCAAATTGCCAGTTCCAAATTCTGCATATGTTGCCATTGCAGCACGTCTTACGCCTGAAGTTCAAAGTCTTATGTTTGGTGAACCCTGCAGCAATGTGCCGTTATTCAAACGAAAGAAAGTTTAATTTAAAACCAAATTCATTGAATCGAAATGAAAAACTTCTTTGATTTTCTAATACAATTATCTGAAAACAACAACAGAATATGGCTGGAAGAAAACAGAAAATGGTACGAAGAATCGAAGCTAGAAGTAGAAAATTTACTGGATAAATGTATTGATGAAGTTGGCAAGATTGAGGACCTCGGTGATCTGAAAGCCAAAAAAGCCATGTTCCGAATTTATAGAGATGTGCGCTTTAGCAAAAACAAAGATCCATACAAAAAGAACTTCTCTGCCATGTTGGCCAAAGCAGGCAAAAAAGAAATGAGTGGTTTTGGCTATTATATTCATTTTCAGCCCGATGAGTGCTTTATGGCTGCAGGTGTTTACGAATCCACTCCCCAACAATTGGCCAAAATAAGGCAAGAAATAGACTACAATCCGGTTGAGTTTAAAAAAATAATTTTCGAGCCATCTTTTGTAAAAATGTTTGGAAAAATGGAAGGAAAACAACTCAAAACTTCGCCCAAAGGATATGAAAAAGACCATGCTGAAATTGAATTGCTCCGCTACACACAGTTCTATTTTTCAACTCCTTTTACCGAAACCGAAATCCTTTCAACTGGTTTTCCCAAAAAGCTCGCATTGGCATGTCAAAAAGTACGGCCATTTCTAGAATATATGAACAAAGCACTTGATTAGTGCAGGTGGTAAAAAAGAATTAAGCCTTTTCATTTGACGAATTAGAATACTTGTAAATAGATTCCTTTCGCCAAACTTGCTTTCACACTTTTCAATACCTTTGCCACATGCAGCAAAAGCTACGCATCTACAATTCCCTCAAGCGTCAAAAAGAAGAATTTCAGCCAATCAATCCACCATTTGTTGGTTTGTATGTCTGCGGTCCAACCGTTTATAATTACGTCCATCTTGGCAATGTCCGAACCTTTTTAACTTTTGATACGCTCTATCGATATCTGAGTCATATTGGATACAAAGTGCGCTATGTGAGGAACATAACTGATGTTGGACACCTTGTTGGAGACGGCGACGAAGGTGAAGATAAAATAGGCAAAATGGCCAAGCTCGAGCAACTTGAGCCAATGGAAATTGTACAACGCTATACCAACGATTTTCATAATGTTTTGGCCAAATTCAATTTTCTTCCGCCGAATATTGAACCAACTGCAACAGGCCATTTGGTGGAACAAATAGAAGCAACACAAGATCTGATCTCGAAGGGATTGGCTTATGAATCAAATGGTTCCGTATATTTTGATATAGAAAGCTACAATCAAAAAGGGAACAGCTATGGCATTCTTTCCGGCAGAAATCAGGAAGATCAACTGAATGAAAGTCGCAACCTGGAAGGAACATACGAAAAGAAAAGTCCCCAGGATTTTGCTTTATGGAAAAAGGCCGATCCAGATCATATTATGCAATGGAATTCACCTTGGGGAAAGGGTTTTCCAGGCTGGCATTTAGAATGTACCTGCATGAGTAACAAGTATTTGGGTACAGAATTTGACATACATGGCGGAGGAATGGATTTAAAATTTCCGCATCATGAATGTGAAATCGCTCAGGGAAAAGGCCTCAATGGGAAAGATCCTGTACGGTATTGGATGCACTCCAACATGCTCACAGTAAACGGCCAAAAGATGAGCAAATCGTTGGGAAACAGCTTTTTACCTAACGAACTTTTTGAAGGTAATCATCCTTTATTGGAACAGGCATACAGCCCGATGACGGTTCGGTTTTTTATGCTTCAATCTCAATATAGAAGCACACTCGATTTTTCGAACGATGCCTTAAAGGCAGCAGAAAAGGGATACAAGCGACTCATTAATGGATTGCGGATTGCCAAAAAGCTTGAATTTCAAGTGGGTGATGCCGCAGTTGATGAAAAGAAAACTGCGCCTATAGAAAAATCAGTTACGGGTTTTTATGACGCCATAAATGATGACCTAAACACATCTGTTGCCATTGCCGAATTATTTAACTTGCTCAAATACATCAACATGCTCAACACCGGCCAGCTCCAATATTCTGAGTTGGGCGAAGAAACCTTCAAAACGCTGACATCTAATTTCATTCTTTTTACTGAACAAATTCTTGGATTAAAGGAAGAAAAACCAGAAGGAGAAAATATTCTAAATGGCATGTTGGACCTGTATAAAGAATATAAAACCGAACAGAAATACGACAAAGTGGATCAGGTTCGGAATTATTTTAAAGCCCAAGGCCTGGTTATTCGAGACCTGAAAACCAAGCTCGATTGGGCTTATGATGAATAGTGGATTGGTGTAGGCTTACCGATCTTAGATTGTATTCAAAAAAGCAGTCTTTGAAATGACATTAATCCCGTGACAATGAAATAACATTCTCATTGTCACGGAATTCTTGATTTACCTGTTTGAGATAGAGCATCCTAATAAGCCAAAGCTGGACTCAACCATTTTTCGGCTTCCTCAATGGAAATTCCTTTCCTGTGCGAGTAATCCTGGATCTGGTCTTTGTTGATTTTTCCCAAACCGAAATACCGGGAATCTGGATGAGAAAAGAAGAAGCCAGAAACGGAAGATGCAGGAAACATGGCTAGATTTTCAGTCAGAATCACGCCAATTTCCTTTTCAGCATCCAATTGTTTGAAAAGATTAATTTTCAAGGTATGATCCGGACAAGCTGGATAGCCTGGCGCAGGCCGAATGCCCTTATATTCTTCCTGAATGAGTGCTTCGTTGCTAAGGCTCTCTGCTGGCTCATATCCCCAAAACTCTTTTCGTGATCTTTCGTGAAGCAATTCGGTAAAAGCCTCCGCAAAACGATCGGCCAAAGCCTTCACCATGATGGAGTTGTAGTCATCATAATCCTTTTCAAATTCTTTAGCTTTTTCTTCTGCTCCAAAAATAGAAACCGCAAATCCGCCTAAATAATCCCTGATACCAGTTTCTGCCGGAGCCACAAAATCGGACAGGTTAAAGTTTGGCAAGCCGCCACTTTTGGCATTTTGCTGACGTAAATGTTGATAGGTATGTGTAATGGAATTTCTATTTTCCACGCCATTTTCATCTACCTCAAAAACGACAATGTCATCATCTTTCACCGTATTTGCTGGCCAGAAACCAATCACAGCTTTTGCTGTGTACCAGTTTTCCTTAATGATTTGCCTCAACATTTCCCGGGCATTGGCAAAAAGTTCGCTGGCTTCTTTACCAACCACGTCATCCGTTAAAATTTTGGGATAGCGCCCATGTAATTCCCAGGTTTGGAAGAAAGGTGTCCAGTCAATGAATTTTGAAATCTCTTCTAAAGAATAACTTTCAAAGACCTTAGTTCCTAAAAATGAAGGCTTTACCGGCTCCGTTTTATTCCAATCTACTTTGAATTTATTGGCTCTGGCCTCAGTCAGTGGAATTAGATTTTTCTCCTTTCTCCTTCCTTCGTATTCCTCTCTGAACCTGGCATATTCATCCTTAAAACCTTGACGAAAACCATCATGGTGCTCTTTGCTGATCAAACTGGAAGCAACAGGAACGGATTTTGAGGCATCCATCACATGGACAACCGCTCCTGAATAATGGGGATCAATTTTCACCGCTGTATGAACCCTGGATGTAGTAGCCCCGCCAATAAGCAATGGAATTTTAAGTCCGGCTTTTTCCATTTCTTTGGCCACATGCACCATTTCATCCAGACTTGGGGTGATCAATCCACTTAAACCAATCACATCCACATTTTCCCGAATGGCAGCTTCAAGGATTTTTTCACATGAAACCATTACACCTATGTCAATGATTTCAAAGTTGTTGCAAGCCAAAACCACGCCCACGATATTTTTGCCAATGTCGTGTACATCGCCTTTCACAGTTGCCATGAGGATACGACCAGCCCCACCCGACTTCCCCGGAGGGGAGGAGAGTTTAACAATGTGTGCCTCTATGGATTCAATCACCAATTCAAGATTTCCTAAAACCTCTTCATTTGTAAAACGAAGCACATGAAACCCACAAGCATTGAGGCGTTCTGTCCTTTCCAAATCTGAAATCGTATTTTCAGCCAATTGATGAATACTTCCATCTAATTCAATGACCAAATCTTCCTTTAAACAAACGAAATCCCCAATAAACTGATCTATAATGTGTTGCTGTCTGAATTTGTAGCCCTCAAGTCTTTTGTCTTTCAGGCAATCACAAATGATTTTCTCAGTTTGTGTGGGCTGATTTCTCATTTTCTTTGAAAACTCAAGTAAAATGGGATATGCTATTGGATCAGCAGTTTCTCTGCCTGGCGTTGCAGAACCATCCAAAACTTCAGGTCTTTTGTGTCTTGCAACTTCTGTTTGAAACATGCGACCTAACGCCTCTCCTCCGGGGAGGATGGGTGGGGCCGCTTTTTTTGCTGCTTCCAGATATGGCAGCAAGTATCCCACCGCCTTTTTCATCACCCTGGCAGACTTAACTACCTGAGGAAGAAACATTTTACCTTGTCCAAACAAATCCCCAACGATATTCATCCCAGCCATCAACGGCCCTTCGATGACGTGCAATGGCTTGTCATATTTTTGCCGTGCCTCTTCCGTATCTGCATCAATATGATCTATTAATCCTTTAACCAAGGCATGAGCCAAGCGGTCTTCAACAGGTGCTGATCTCCATGCTTCTGCTTCCTTTTCACTGATTTTACCCTTTCCTTTTGAAGCCTCAGCAAACTCCATCAGTCTTTCGGTTGCGTCTTCCCTCCTATTCAACAGTACATCCTCGACCCTTTCCAATAAATCTTTTTCAATGTCATCATACACCTCCAACATGGCCGGATTGACGATTCCCATATCCATTCCATTTTGAATGCCGTGATACAAAAAGGCAGTGTGCATGGCTTCCCGAACGTGGTTATTTCCTCTAAATGAGAAAGATACATTCGAAACCCCACCACTAACGTGGGCGTGAGGCAGATTGGTTCTAACCCATTTTGTGGCTTCAAAAAAGGAAATTGCGTTGTCTTTATGCTCATCAATTCCAGTTCCGACCGGGAAAATATTCAAATCGAAAATGATGTCTTCAGCAGGAAATCCGACCACTTTTGTCAGAACATCGTAACTTCTTTTGGCTATTTCAATTCTTCTGGGTGTGGAATCTGCCTGGCCCAACTCGTCAAAAGCCATCACAATTACCGCAGCACCGTATTCACGAATGGTTTTGGCTTGCCGAATGAACTCTTCCTCTCCGCCTTTCAGGGAAATAGAATTGACAATTGATTTTCCCTGAACGCACTTCAAACCAGCTTCTATGATTTCCCATTTGGAAGAGTCTATCATTACCGGAATTCTGGAAATTTCTGGTTCCGAAGCCATTAGATTTAGAAAGTTGGTCATGGCATAAACACCATCCAACATGCCTTCATCCATGTTCACATCAATGATCTGGGCTCCTCCCCTAACCTGATCCAAAGCCACTTCAAGTGCTTGCTCGTATTTATCTTCTTTGATCAGCTTTAAAAACTTCGCAGAACCAGTGACGTTTGTTCTTTCTCCTATGTTTACAAAATTGATTTCAGGGGTTACAACCAAAGGCTCCAATCCGCTCAATCTCATAAACTTAGGCACCTCGCTAACTTGCCTCGGCTTGTAATGGGCCGCGATTTCTGCCATTTTTTTAATGTGTGGAGGCGTAGTGCCGCAACATCCACCTAAAATATTTACCAGACCATCTTTCAAAAAGTCTTCCACCTGGTTCCCCATGTATTCAGGTGTTTCGTCATACTGACCAAACTCGTTGGGCAAACCCGCATTTGGATACACCGAAACAAATGAAGTAGAAACCCGATCCAACTCTTCCAAATATGGCTTCATGGCTTTTGCGCCAAGCGCACAATTTAAGCCAACCGACAAAAGCGGAATATGGCTAACTGAATTGTAAAACGCCTCTGTAGTTTGGCCAGTCAAAGTCCTTCCGGATGCGTCTGTAATGGTACCGGAAACCATGATTGGCAGCCTGTTTCCAACCAAATCCATGTACCGGTCTGTGGCAAAAAGTGCTGCCTTACAGTTCAATGTATCAAAAACAGTTTCAATCAAAATGAGATCAACTCCACCATCAATCAGGGCTTTAACCTGCTCTGTATAAGCCTCTACAAGTTGGTCGAAGTTGATGGCCCTGTAACCAGGATTGTTCACATCTGGAGAAATGGAACAAGTTCTGTTTGTTGGTCCTATGGCGCCGGCAACAAATCTGGGTTTGGCTGGATTCAGTTTGTTATAATAATCAGTGGCCCGCTTCGCAACTTTGGCAGATTCAAAGTTCAATTCATACACCAGGGACTCCATTTTATAGTCTGCCATGGCGATGGTGGTACCAGAAAAAGTATTCGTTTCGATGATATCCGCACCAGCCTCCAGGTATTCTTTGTGAATGGCTTCAATAATATCTGGCTGAGTGATCGAAAGCAAATCGTTGTTTCCCTTCAGATCATCCGGCCAATCTGCAAAACGGGTTCCACGAAAATCTTCTTCGGTGAGGTCATAGCGTTGAATCATGGTACCCATCGCACCATCCAAAATTAAAATACGCTCCTTGAGTATGTCTTGAATCATTAAGTTGTTGAAGATCTTTCCTTTAATCAAATTTCACAATACGTTTTTGTGCTTGCCAGAAGGAAAGAGACGGAGCGTCTGTTCGTTCTTATCTGTCCCCTGGAAAGTTCCTGGGTGGAAAGTAGCACCAGACGTGCATGAGGCACCGGTTGCTAAGACATCACGGGGTCCAATCCCTCCGTCTTTCTGGATAAGCAAGTGCAAAGAAAGGGCTCACAGAATGGGTTTCCAAATCGCTTGATTAATATTTAAGTCAAGAAGTGCTAAAAAGATCCTAAACATTCCATCTTTGGGCTAATCTAAAAATGCAATGCTGTGGTTTGACTGGCTTATAAATCCAAATATTGCGAATAAGACATCCCTTTTTTTAATTCCATTCTGCTACTTTTGCCCGCTGATTTTGAAAAGCGATTAAATGAAAATACACCTGGTGACCGGGGCTTGCGGATTTGTAGGCCGAAACCTTGTAAAAAGACTATTATCTACCACATCTGACTTTCTTGTTCTTGTTGATGACCTTTCAACTGGCACGCATCCATCCAATTGGCTGCCTTCCAATGAACAAAAAAGCGCACAAAATGAAGAAAGAATTGGGGAGCGAATCCTCTATTTTCAACAGGATTGCAGAAGCTTTTTTCAACGTTGGTATCAAGATGCCGATTGGCTAAAAAAGGAAAAAGGTATAGAGTCTAGCTTTGATGATGTGTTTCATTTTGCAGCCATCGTAGGCGGACGTTCCAAAATAGAAGGTGACCCAATGATGGTGGCTTTGGATTTGGCAATCGATGCAGAATTTTTTTATTGGATTACACGTTTTAAGCCAAAAAGAGTTTTGTTTCCTAGCTCATCGGCGGCATATCCCATTGATCTTCAAACAGATCAGGCCGCCATTGCACTTGCCGAATCGGATATTAATTTCTCAAAAATGGGCGAACCCGATATGACTTATGGATGGTCGAAATTAACTGGTGAATTTCTAGCGCAGATAGCCGCAAAAAACTATGGGATATCCGTAGCCTGTGTCCGGCCTTTTTCAGGTTATGGCGAAGATCAGGATTTGTCCTATCCAACACCGGCAATTGCTGCACGAGCCGCACGAAAAGAAAATCCATTTGAAGTTTGGGGCACCGGATACCAGGGTCGTGATTTTGTACACATAGATGATTGCATTGATTGCATTCTTATGGCCATGGAAAATATCCACGATGGATCCGCCATCAATATCGGTCAAGGCAAACTGACAAGTTTCAGAGATCTCATCAATATATTCACCTCTTTTGCTGGATATTCTCCTGAAATAAAAGCACTTACAGACAAGCCCGTTGGCGTACATAGCCGCTATGCCAATATGGATTATGTACGAAATACCTTTGGATGGACAGCTAAAATTTCCATCGAAGAAGGAATGAGAAGGGTTTATGATGCGGCTTTGGCCAGAATAAAAGACTAGCCCAAAATTCAAATAGAAAAATCTCTATCTCGTTTCTAAACCTGTTTTTGGAACATGAAATCACACTTCATGTTCCAAAAACAAAATGTAGTCCGATCAATTTCTTCCAAAAACTA
>Ga0105046_10003169_pt1 | contig 26048 bp, 25 predicted proteins | sample MAT03_FD_78385 | JGI IMG/M metagenome (GOLD analysis project Ga0105046, IMG submission 78385) | Freshwater microbial communities from Lake Fryxell liftoff mats and glacier meltwater in Antarctica - MAT-03 (megahit assembly) | ecosystem: Environmental > Aquatic > Freshwater > Ice > Liftoff...
ATCAAACATTTTCGTAGGATTTTTTCTCGATTTGATAAGGCTGCTCAATCTTATTTATCTTTTTTATATTTTGGAGGAACTCTAATTTGGCTCAGATAAAATTTGGTTCACAGAACCTAGAACCTCTTGCTTGTTCTTTTTGCAAAGTATATATAGCTCTATTTTTTTTGAGAATTGTTTTTCTGCTCGCCAACAGCGGATTACTCATCATAACTAAAACGAATATAAACAGTAATTTTTTGAAGTTCATAAAAATTCCTTTAAATTAATTGGTTATTTAAGCATTATTTCTATGCATTAACTCATAACATGCTTTATTAAGCACCTTCATGATATATTCAGCTTTTTGTTTTTTTTCAACATCTTGATAAAGATCTGGATGAAATAATTTAGCTTGTTTATGAAAAGCGTTTTTTATTTCTTCCGGAGAAGCGCTATATTCAATACCAAAAATTTCTTGTGGATAAAAATTACTTTCACCATGGACTAATTGATACATCTGATCAACACTCAATGGTCCTTTGGGGAAAATAGACTCTCTTGGCTTTCGTTCTTGATGTTCATGAGAATTATTTCTATGGTTTTTCGCATAATCATTAGAAAAAATATCATCAGACCACCAATCATATCCTGGTTGTTCCCAAGGCATCGGCCTATCTTTTATCGCAAATTCATGCTTATGATAAATAGTTGCATGTTTAAATCTATGAAATAGTGCTACTTTTTCATCAATGAATTGATCAATCAATGTTTCATTATGAGGTATAATTTCTTCATTATAGCCAGATAAAACAAGCTTATCGGTAATTATTTCTGATTTATTATAATTTATTGTTACATGTTTTTTTAAAATGGCTTCAAGTTTTTCAAATGTTGCTTTTTGTGCAATAACACATTCAATTTGCGACTTTATCTCATCTTCATCATAAGGTGATCCATAAGATGATCCTTTGTGCCTGTATTTATAGTGATAATTACATCCCTCATCTTTTACTCTTTGCCAATCTGACTGAAGTTTTTCATGAAGCACATTACAACGGTTTATTGCGGTTGCTAGTACATTTCCTAAACTAATACTTTGGCCATTATGAATTATTGATAAACTTTCATTACCCACATAATCAATCATTGCTTCAAAAGCACCAACATTCCCTATAAGTGCTGCTCGCCAAAATGGATTTTCTGTATCAGCAAATCCAGTATTACAGCAAGGATCAAAATTAGGTTTAAACAAAGGATCAGCACCTTTTTCTAATAATTTTTTGATAATTTTTTTTGAATAATCATCAGAACAGCGAATGGTATTTCTTATACAATCAGTCAGAACAGTATCATTCAAAAATATCTTTTTATTGATATCTTTAGAATTAATAGTGCTTATTAATTGATCAATAAAAGCATCTTCTTCTTGAGATGGTGAATAATTCTTCCCTACAAATTGATGTATTGTATCATGAATCTGACGATATGTTTTAACTGTTTCCTCTGAAGAAGCTTCATTTGAATGCCACCAATTTTTAAATAACCAACTTTGTGGTGATGAAGTTCTAAAATTACGTTTTTGAGCAGAATCTTTTTGGCTTGAGGTTGTAACAAGATTCTGTTGTCGATTCAAATGCGCCAAAGAAGATTGATTTGCAGATTTACCCACAACTGTTTTAAATAAATGTTTTTTGACACTATTTTTCATTGGAAATGCAGTAAAATTAAATAATGATACTACCAATAATAATAGTGTTAAAAATATTTTTTTGATCTTCACGAGATTATTCCTTCCATTTATTAATTAAGAAAAGCAAGAAAGTCAAAAACTTTTTATTTGACTTTCTTGCTTACAATTTTATTCACGAGCTTTTTTTATATTGTGCTCTAATGTTAATTTGGCCTGGTGAATTCTAATTGTTTCAAGCTTTGCCAACATGCCCAAAAGCTCTGCGCGCTCCTCAGGTGTTCTCTCATCATCTCCATTAATTTCTTTTTCAACAATACAAATCTGCTCATTTATTCGATTAATAGTGGCTTGTATTTTTTCTGGGGTTGATGAAAAATGATATTTTAAACTCTGATACCCTTTATAACCACCATACAAGGCAGCGCCCCCTGATACAGTTCCAAATCCTAGAATGAGCATTGCAAATGTATCCATCATTTCACTGACAATCCCACCGCGTGCAGCAGCATCATTTGCAAACACGCTCAAAACTAACAATAAGAGTATGCTGTTTTTTTTCATTTTTTCTTTCACTTCTGTTTAAGTTGTATATTTTAATTATCGTCACTCATGTATTTCTTTAACACTTCCATTTGCTCATCTGTCAATGCATCTTTTTGTATAAATGTTTCAAAAATAACTGAACGCGAATTATCTCTAAGTTCGTATACATTAAGTGATTTTGTATTCTGATCAAACAAAATAACAGAATCTTTTTCACCAACTCTTTGTAGTTGTGATAATAAATACGTCCAAAGACTAGATGAAGATTGTTCCTTAATAATTGAATTTTCAAGATCAGTGTCTTCAAACTTAATCTCTGTCTCTATTTTAATATATGAATCTTCCATATGAACTCGCATAGTAAGCAAACTACTTTCATAGAGTTCAAAATCAGCATTACAACAATGTCGATTATGACGAGAATTTAATACATTCGGATCATTACTAAAAAGACCACCTAAAATTTTCTTGGTTACCTCATCGTTTTTAGAAGGTTTTCTCAATCGCTTTGTTATACATCGCTTTGTTATACAGTGAAAATAACCTTTATTTGCAAAGCTTTTATGAAATGCACCCTTAAAGCACGTAGTATATTCATCAGTAAAAGAGTTTTTCCCATTGGAAGCTCTGTAAGCTCTAAAAATCCTAGATTTTATTGAATCTTTTTCAGCTGCAAGAAGCTTTTTTTCATCAAGTTCTTGTTTTCTACCTTCAACGTCAGTGAATATAACATCTTGAACTTCATCATAACGCATCACCCCAAATGAAGTCCAAATTTGACCGCAAGAACCATCTTTTTTTAATCCTTTGCTGTTCTTCTTTTTGCTGCATTCAGAGAAATATTTCTCATTAATAAGTTCTGAAATTGAATCTAACGCGTGTTCAACACCTTCAGCTTGTACAACAAAATTTATTGATGTCATCAACATCAAAATTAAAAAACTGTATTTCATGGAAACCTTTCAACTATATCGACTTTAAATAACTCTATTAATTATATCTCATTATAAACAAAACCCAACACAATCGCTCTTTTTATGTTTTTAAAATTTTCTATTATAAATTATAAAAGACCGCCCAACGTTAAACCTTACGTAGTAGTCCTCAAATACACACGCTTAATTCTGACTAAATTGACAATTTTGCCCAACAAGCTTAACATGAATATATATTATTATTTTTAAAATAATTACCAAGGGAAAATACATGAACTTACAACGCATACTCTTTCTATCATTATCGTTCCTAGCTTCACTCCTAACAACAACCAATAAGGCTTATGAATCAGATATTTATTACCTTTCAGATCAAGAGGCACACAACATAATTCCAAGTTGCCGTCAATGCAACAAAGTCATTCTTGGTCATAATTTTTGCTGCAATTTTAATAGATTTTTACAGCAACACAAAAGAAATTATCAACAAGCCTTTATTGATGCCGCACAACATGGCTACCATGAATACTTAGAACTTCTCATGGAATTAGGCGCTGATGTTAATGGTTATGATGACGCCGATGGCAAAACAGCCTTGATGCATGCTGCACAATTCGGGCATTTGGAAACCTGCAAATTATTGTTAGAACTAGGTGCCCATGTCGATACACGTACTAATTGGGGTTCAACAGCACTTATGTGGGCAGCGGAATACGGCAATATAAAAATATGTAAAGTGTTAATCAAGGCTGGCGCTCATGTCAATGCACAAACAAATCGTGGTAGCACAGCATATTCTTATGCAAAAAGAAATAGACATCCTTTAATTTGCGAGTTATTAGGTAATGTTGATGCTATACCTGATTACCAAAATTCAATCTTTAGCTTACCTTATTGTTTGGTAACTGGCCTTGCCTGCTACGGAGCTTATCAGCTATTTTTTAGTCAAAAATAAAAATAATAGTTAAAAAAAGGAGTCATTATTATGAATTTTAAGATAAAAAACTTATTACATTTTATTCTACTCATACCCGCATTAAGCTATGCTCATGTCCATGAAATTGTGCATATGAGAAACAATGAAGGCCAAAATATATATTTTTTTGATGAGTGTTATACCTATGAAAATGGCAACAATATCGTAAACACACAACAAAGAAAAGATTTTATTGAATTAGCACAACAATTGAATGCTGCAGTGATTGTGCAAGACTATCACATTTATAACACTTCTGCCTTATCACATAACTTTGCACGCTATGACAATAATCATTATTCATGCACTGCAATCAATTTACTCACATGTAATCGACAAAAAACATTTCTTGATATGCTTTCTGCTTGGTGTCATCATGCCCAACTGCCAGTCACCAATATTGATTTTAGATTTTGTGAGCATGCCAATACCCTAGAAGAAATAAAAGACTTTTGTGATAGAATCAAAAAAGAAATTGAACACTATCAAGATGGGCCATTCCTCAACAAAATGTTTAAACAAACGTTAAAAAAATTTGCTACTGATTTAGATGATGAACTAATAAATCTTCGATCATATTTAAAAACTCAGGAATCTTCTCTTACGGAAAAAATTATTTCTCAAACTTTTTATGCTGATCAACGCAAAAACCGTTTTGATAGCATCAATAATGCCTTAACGCCTTTACTTACTCTACGCGCTCTCCACATCCTCAAAAACCAATACCAAAATCAAAAAAACGTTTTTATAGTAATGTGGCATCACAAAGAAAAACTCTGCCCATACTTAACACAACTTGGTTATCGTCTTGTTAATGAAACCAAAAGTAACGTTCTAAGAATGAGTTATGATTTAGGAGAGGCTCTTTATATTGGCGAAGTTTTTAAAACATGGGGCATGCCTATAAAAACCAAAAAAAAATCTATCGCCAATTATATATTAGCGATGCAAAATTATATTGAACAAAAAAATTTAAATTATATTTTAAATGAGGGAATGGTCATTGGTCTACCAATAGGTTTAATATTGGCTTATTGTGTTGACTCAATGCCTTTAAAGAGCTTGGGGTCAAAATTATTAGTTGGACTTGCTCTCCTTCAACCTAGTTTAGATGCAGTAGATTCTCTCATCACAACACCAATTACCAGAAAAAATACTCTTAATATTTTTACCAACTAACTTGAACCTTACCAACTATCTTCTGAATAAAGTATTTTTTCGGCTAGTAAGGTAAGTGCTTTGGCATGACGCGGAATCATAGTTGCAGGCAATGTGTCCAAGGGAAACCACTCTAATGCTGCATTCTTGTGAAGTTCTTTATTCTCAATTTCGCCACGCCAAGAATGAATAACAAAAAATAATGCTATGCATGGTGTTTGATCAATACCATAAAAATGCATGACATGCGCAAACTGTGCATCGTGTTCATTAATAGTAATTCCTATTTCTTCAAAAAGCTCTCGAGCAAGAGCTTGTTTGGCTGACTCATTATTTTCAATTTTACCCCCAAGCAATCCATAATGATTTGAAAACCATTCAGCATTAATACGACGTCCTAACAAAACCTCATTATTATCATTTATAAGAAGCGCTAATACATAGGGAAATAATACTTGAAGTGACATTATACATTCTTTCTAATCAATAAGTGTAAGGCAACAACAAAAATAATTTCTTTTGCATAGATTGTAGTATATTTTGTTAAAACTTCCATCGCATTTCAACTTCACCACCAAAATCACCACGTTCATCGCGAATAGCTCTAATAGCAATATCATCGGCAAAGAAATATTCAACTTCTAACTTTATGTCTTCGGGCAAACTAAAGTTTCTTTGAATCATGCCATGTAATTGATCATTAACATCAATTTCAATTGCACCACGAAATCCACCACGCCCTTGAGGATCAAAAAATTTAGGCACGAAGCGAATGTGCTTGAGCGGACCAAGCAACGTTTTGAAATAACGCTCTAATTTTGATGATGATTGCTCAGGGCCAAATAACACATTCTGCATTCCCTGCATAATCACCGATGGCACCACTAAACTTAATGATCCTTCTTCAGAACCTGCTAACAACAACGTGATTATTTGTTCTTCAGTGAGAGGAGGCGTTGATTCAAAAGAAATATGTGGGTTTTGCAAAGAACCATCACAACGCATAACAACATGATATTTTCGGATCATGCCCTTCGCCACCAATTCAACAAGGGGATCAAAAAGCTGATTAGGCAAAAAATGAATCATGGCATGAGTGATTGTTAACGGCTTATAAGGGAATCCTAATATGCCGCGTTCCAAATTTAAAGAACCTGAAACTCGGGGATTTTCTAAAGTACCTTTAATGCCAATATTCAATCGAGCATTTGCTTCCAAAAAAGATGTTTTCACGTGTAATGAATCTTTTGTTTGTATAGTAAGATCAACATTGCATTGATTGTCTCCAGAAGAAACTTTGGATCGCGTTAAAAAAGAAAAACTTTGCTGTTGCGCGGCTAATGAAAAAATATTTTTTTTCATATACGCCTTATCAATGATTACTGAACCTTGCAAATGAGGAGTGTTGTTTTTTCCTTGAGTAAAAATAATATGCCCCGAGAGTAGCGCAAAAAAATCTTTATCAAGCGCTAATACTGTTTTTTGCAAAGAACACGGAAAATAACTATAAGCAATGGCGCCATCATTTTCAAAGGCAATAAGAGCGCGTTTGCATTCAAAAGCACCGCGATCAAGTTCAAGCTTGGCTGAATGTATCACCATTTTTCTTGTTTCAATATCAAAAGTGATAACACTGTTTAGCCCTCGTATAAGATTATAAATTCCCGGGATACGAATGTTACTATTTTGCGTATCAATTTTTAAAGCAATCTCAGAGCCCAATTGACCTGAAAATAAAAATTTCCCCTCGCCGGGAATTTTAGTACCAAATAAAAAATCAATACAATTTTGCATAAGTTGGTAATCAATGCAACCTTCGAACTGCTGCCAATTTTCTTTCTTGGTTGAGACCTTAAAAAGATTTTTGCCCATCAAATCTTGATAGTTTAACTGCAATACTGTTTCCGCTGGCATCAAATTAAGCGCTCCATCAAAAGGTAATTCGTTAAATTTACCCGTTACCGTATAAAGACAATCTGCGCCTTGAACAAAACCCTTAAGATCAATAGGCATATTTTTTTCAGCATGATCGGCATGCACAGCAAACGAAGCTGAACAAGAACCACTTAGCAAAAAATCAGCTTCAAGAACACTATTTTTAGGGAGAATTGAATAAGAGAGTGCCGGAATTTCTATCGTAGCAGTATTCGAAAAATGAAGATTGCCATCAAAAGTTTCTGGATTAACTGACCAAACACCTTCAACAATTTTATCATTACTCTTTCCACCATAAAAATCACCTGAACAAGAGCGATTATTAGCATTAAAGGTGCTTTGAAGTGAGCCTATGACGTTACCTGCGTAGGCCACATTGTTAACATCTAACACACCTTCAATAGCAAGCTTATCGTTATAAACAATATGCGCTTTTACCGTACCAACACCTTCAAAGCCCGCAAGATCCGGCACTATATTTTTTTGTAAAAAACTCAGTGGCGTAACAAGAGAAAGATCACCCGCCACATTTTTTTTATCAGTTAATTGTATATCACGTAAACTAAGAAAAAAAGAATCATCACCGTTTTGCAAAGCAAAAGAGCCATAATCGTTTTGCCAAGCAGCATTATATGAACAATAGTTTTTAGTAACTTCTAAATCAGATAACAACATATTACCTTGTAGCTGAAGAGAGACCGTGGGGTCCTCAAGATTTTTTATAAAAATTTTTGCCAAACACGACCAATCTTTACACCATTGTCGTTGATCTTTTTGTATGGCGCCATCAAGTGCCGAAAGATCGACTTTTATATTTTTATTGTTCATATACGTATGCAAGTTAAAGCGCGTTGTATAATGAACATCGTGTTCATAGTCATCAAGTCCGAACTGACCTTTGGTGACATGCAATTCTTGCAAGCCGATCGGAATACCTTCGGCGCCACCCATTAAGCGCAATAAATGATGAACAATGCCAATATCGGAACCCTTCAAGCGAGATTGAGCTTTCACCTGTTCCAAAACAACCGTTAAATTAAAACTTGCCGTTGCTATAATATTGATCCAAGAAAAACTAAGATTAAATTTTCTTGCATGCCACTCCCATTCACCTTTATCATGCGACAAGGTCGAAACATTATGCAATTCAATTTCACCACCAAGCATATCAATTTTAGATAAAGTTCCTTGCAAACAACATGAAAAATTTTCGGCAAAAATCGTTTTTAAATTTTCTTCAATAAAAGACTTAAATGCTTGATCATGTTCTAGCAGATAAAAAAATACTTTTATCCCAATAAAAAGAACGAAAGCAATTTGCAAAAAAAAATTAATTTTTCTCATGAAAGACAGGACCAACCCGAATCATAGCGATACATTCTTAAAAAAGATATATGAGAAATGGGAGAGGTTAAGGCATACATCAACTTTTTTTGCGCATCAACAAGATACACGGTGCCAGCAGAAATTGAACCATCGGGAGAAAATACAACCGTATTATTTTTGAAGGTAATACCTTTCTTGATTAACGTTTGAGGATTCGAGGGGGGGCCATATGAGTGCGCTATGCAACCAAATTGAATACCAAAAGGCAATGTTTGTTTATAAGTATCACAAACATAACTTCCCGTTCTTTCATCAAAAACCAATTTTTGCTCGCGCTGTGTTACACAAGCACGTTGTTGAAAATACCGAAATAATACCGCTAATTTTTCAACTTCAGCATGCATGATTTGTTTGCGTAATAGATTACTGTGAGATAATGACAACGTAATTATAAGTACAAATAAAGCGAGCACAACACCTATTTGAATCAATAAAAAACCCGCATAATTTTTTTTCTTATAATTCGTCTTGGTCTTCCTCCATCGTTGCAACACGGAGCACCTCTTCGGGCGTTGTTATACCTTCTTTAATTTTTCTTACGCCATCTTGAACTAATAAAGTCATACCATCTGCCATGGCTTGCTTACGAATAACCGCCATATCAGCTTTTACAATCGTCAATTTTGCAATTTCATTGGTCATTTCCATAATTTCAAAAATTGCTAAACGACCTTTATAACCATTCACACAATCTTCACAGCCAATAGCTTTATAAAAAATAATCGAAGATGCTTGTAATTTTGGAATTCCCAATAATTTCAAAACATCATCGTCTGGTTTATAAGGCTGTTTACATTTATCACATAACTTGCGCACCAGACGCTGAGCTAATACTGAAACAATTGATGAAGCGATCAAAAATGGCTCAATGCCCATATCAATCAAACGAGTTATTGTTGCAGGAGCATTATTAGTATGAATAGTACTTAACACAAGGTGACCCGTTAGAGCTGCTTGAATAGCAATTTGCGCTGTTTCTTGGTCACGAGTTTCACCGATCATCACAATATCAGGATCCTGACGCAAAATTGCTCGTAATGCTGCAGCAAACGTAAGGCCAACTTTTGCATTCACGGCAACTTGCGCAATACCTGCCATTTGATACTCAACAGGATCTTCCACCGTGATAAGATTAACTTCAGGTTTATTTAACTTACTCACAATTGAGTATAAGGTTGAAGTCTTACCAGAACCGGTTGGACCTGAAACCAAAATGATCCCGTTTGAACGAGCAACACTTTTCACAATTACGTCATAGTCGCGTTGACTAAAACCTAAATCTTGCAATCGCCCAAAGGTTTTTGATTTATCAAGCAAACGCATTACAATCCGTTCACCAAAATTTACCGGTAATACGTTCACACGAATATCAATTGTTTTATCAGCAACTTTTATTTGAATACGACCATCTTGCGGCAATCTTTTTTCGGCAATGTTCATATTTGCCATAATTTTTATACGAGAAACCAAGGCACCCTGCACCCTTTTTGGTGGGGTGAAAGCTGGATACATAATACCATCAACACGGTAACGCACCCGCACTTCTTTTTCATAGGGTTCAATATGAATATCTGAAGCGCCGCGCTTAACCGCCTGGACAAAAATATGATTCACTAATTTGATAATTGGGGCCTCTCCGGCCATAGCTAAGATATCTTTTTCCCCAATCTCCTCAAATTCCATCGTCTCAGGACCACCACCCTTTTCCTCTTCAAGCTCTTCAATCATTTGCTTGGTCCCTTCAAGAGGATAATAACGATTTATGCCATCGATAATGGCTTGCGGTGTTGCAAGAGCAATTTGTGCGGTGCCGCCAAGAAGCATATTCAACTCATCGAGAGGTTGATAATAAGTAGGATTGGCCGTTAAAAGAGTAATGGTGGAATCAAGCATAATAGGCATAACACTATTTTGACGCAAAAATTTAAGGGGTATTTTGGCAAGCAAAGCAGGGTCAGCCATTTTTTCAGTGACTTTTTCAATGTGTTGATAGCCAGTTTGTTCTGAATAAGCACGTGCCACATCTTCAGGCGTCACATACTCTTGCCCAATGAGACAATCAGTAAAAGGCAGACCTGTTTCACTAACTTTCAGATGACATTCTTTAATCTGCTCATCGCTTACTATTCCCTTATTGAGTAGAATTTCTTCTAAAGTTTTTTTTGCCATACAATTGCTCCAACAAAGCCAAAATTAGTTGCGTATCGATAATTCTATTTTAAAATGCAAGAGAACATCTTGTTACCTAAGATACCAGATTTTTTTCAATTCTTGCTAGTCTTATGTGCTTGCCCCCTCAAGCAAGCTGTGTTAGGCTGAGTAATGATTAAAAAATAATAACCATTGCCACGGGTAAAAATAAAAGTATGATACCAGTTCAATTGCTTTCCCTCTGCCTTTTAAGCTTAATAATCTGTTTTTTTTCAGGATGCACACATCGCAGCACCCTGCAACAAGAAGCAAAAAAAAATGATCGTATGCCTCAAAGAGTGGTTGTCGATCAAGAAAAACCCGTTCCCCCAGCAGAAGTGAAGAAAAACATCAAAACAATGACTGTTGAAGAATTGCAAAAAGCAAAAGAATATTATAGTGCAACTAACAGCAAAACAAATGCCATTAGTTATTTAGAGCAAATAATCACTATTTCATCTGATCAGCAATTATTAAAAGATTTCAGGCTCGAATTAGCTGATCTTTATTTCGATCAAGGGTTAATCACCAAAGCAAACAAAATGTATACCGGTTATTTGGGGTTATATCCTGGTAGCGAACATAGGGCTTATGCACATTATCGCGCTATTCTATGCCGTTTTTATGAAACGTTTAGCGCAGACCGTGATCAAACACGCACTGAAGAAACATTAATTCTCACCCAAGAATATCTTAATCGTTCAATCACTGATAAAGAATTTTATACGGCATATGTTACCGATGTTGAAAACATCCAAAAGCAATGTTGTAAAAAATTATTTGAACACGATATGAATATTTTTAATTTTTATTTCAAAAAAGCTAATTATAAAGCAGCAGAAGTTCACCTTGCCTACATGAAAAAACATTATGCAAAAATCTATAAAGAAACAGAACCAACATTAATTACCTTAGAATGCAATGTTGCTGAGCAAAAAAATGATACAACACTTTTAATTGCAAAACAGACTGAATTAAAAGCTAAATTCCCTGAACACCATGCAACCTTATTAGCACAACAACAACCTAAGAAAAGTTATGGTAATCGCTTCTAAGCAATCACTATCACCCTCAACCAACTTTGGCAATCAAGGTGAAGTTCACGTTGTTGCATGGCTCAAGCAAAACAACTACCTAATTCTTAGCTGCAATTATCGTTCAAAATATGGTGAAATTGATATTATTGCACAGCAAAAAAAAGTTATTGCTTTTATTGAAGTAAAATTACGTTCAAACAATTATTTTAATCTTTCAGAAGTTATTACTATCTCAAAACAAAAAAAGATTATTGCAACAGCGCAACAGTATTATGTACAATACCTGAAAAACGCTTCATTAATATTACGTTTTGATGTTGCCTTGTTACACAAACAAAACGATGCATTTTCTTTAGAATATATACCCAACGCTTTTACCAAAAACAGCGATTGTTAAGGCTATGAAATTATTACATTATGAATTACTCCAAAGAATCATAACCGCACTAATACTAAGCATATTTGGTATTTTTATTTTCTTTTTTCTTCCGCCTTGGTGTTTTTCTCTTGTGCTTGTGGTTGTAGCATTGTATACCGTTCTGCTAGAAATGCCTCGCTTAATTCCTTTTAAACCAATTTTGTTTTGGCTCACACTACTTTGTTATCCGATTGCCTCATTTTTTATGCTGATAATTCTTAATCATTATCAGCATTATCGCATGCTTATTTTCATTTCAATTCTTGCCGTTTGTGCGAATGATACTGGTGCTTACTGTTCGGGAAAATTATGGGGAAAACACAAAATTTGGCCGGCCATAAGCCCAAAAAAAACCTGGGAAGGTTTTTTTGGCGGCTATTTCTTAACAGTATTTACTCTCATATCTTTTGAAATACTTATAAACAAAAAAATAGATTTATACTTTCTTATCATCATAAGTTTTCTTTTTGCACTCATTGGGACAGCGGGAGATTTCTTTGAATCGTGGTTAAAACGCAAAGCAAAAGTTAAGGATAGCGGCACACTTTTGCCTGGTCACGGCGGATTGCTTGATCGTTTTGACAGTCTCTTATTTGTCATTTTTTTTGTATTTTTTTGTAAGGAATGGTTAGCAAAAAAACTTTTATAAAGGGTAAAAAAATGAAATTTCTGGTTTTTACTTTTTATATATTTTCTGTTTTACCTAGTAGTATTGTGCAAGGTATGGATGAAAAAATAGAAAAAGAAGTAACTTTTTTTCAACCAAAATCATTGCAAAAAATATGCCTAAAGTCATTTTACTCATCGAACAATCTAGATCAAGAGCTTTTTTCTACAGAAAACATTAACCTACTCAATAAAAATTTTTCATTAGCATTATACCCAATAATTGCCTACCATATTATTAAAACACATAAAATAACAAATATATCTCAAAAATGCGCTTTAATTACTTTCCTAAGAGATTACCCCGATACACACGCAAAAAAAACGCAAAAAATATTACATTTTTTTACTCAATTTATCGATACTAAAAATTATTTTAGCAGCACATTGCTCGCCGTTGCTATTTCTCATTCAATTAAACCTTCTATTGTTAATTTTTTACTGCAAAACGGCGAGCAACCTAATTCTTCTCTTGTTTGGTTTCTTATCGGCAACGAAAAATTTCGACCAGAAATTCATAGCTATGCCATTAAAAAATTAGCTTACCTTCTTACATTTAATACACCCTTAGACCGAAAACCTTCTAACAATTTTATCACTCCTTCAGGCCTTAAGCCGCTTGAATATGCTCAAGCAATGCTCACTTGTTGGCAAGATGAAGCGTGGACAAAAGGATACAAAGAAAAACAATTTAATGAGCACTTCAGACCAAAACTTTGCGAGGCACAATCACAAGAAACAATTGATAATTATAAAAAATTTTTTAGTGAAGTTATTGATCTGCTCATTACACACGAGTCAAAAATTCAATAATATAATTGTCTTATTTTTGGTATTTTGATACTCTTAACCATATATTTATTCAGTATATATTTATTTTTATTTCTTCTTAAGAAAGCACACTCATATGAAATTATTCTCTGGTATAATATACCTTTGCTTAGCTTTGCCACTTTATTTAAACGCAATGGAATTCTGGGAATTTAAACGAGAAATTCATGGCTCTTCACAAGCTTATTGCCCAATGTATGCTGACAGAACACCTTATACTAATACATTTCAACCAGCTCCTAAAAAAAAATCTAGTGCATCAACAACACGTGAACAGCCAACAAAAAAAAGATGCTCTTAAAAAACTCGTTAATCTTTACTTTTGAAAATTCCTTCAAAAACAATTTCAGAAAGAGGTTTTCGATCATTGGGAAAATCGACATCTTGCAATTTTTTTGGCAATTCTTGAGCATTCCCATATTTACCAAGTGCAAACATAGCCTCAATAGAATAGAGTTCTGGAATAGTTAATTTTTGTCGTGCCTGGTCATAATCAAATCCCTCCATGCCATGCACAACAAAACCATTAATGCTCCCCTGCAAAGCAAGATTTTCCAAAGCTGATCCTGTATCAAAAGAATGTGTTCTTGACGGTTTATTATTAAATTCAAAAGTTGTCCGCGATATAACAACCACCAAAACAGCCGCATTCTTGGCCCATACTTGATTTGCTGGAACAAGCAGATTCAAAAATATATCCCAGTGAACAGAATTTCTTTTTGCATACACAAAGCGCCATGGTTGATTGTTGTATGATGATGGCGCCCACCGAGCAGCTTCAAATAAGGCCATTAACTCATCATCAGATATTTCTTCACCCGTCATAGCACGCGATGACCATCTATTCAGAATAAAAGAGCTGATAGGATTTTGTGATTCTCTCTTTTTCATGAAAAAACTCCACGTTGACTCACGATTAACAATAAATAAAAAAATGATACAAGAAATAAAATTAGATTTATACCATAAAGTGAAATACACAAAATGCAGAATGACTTAATTTTGAAATACAATAGATAGGCATAAAACAATGAAACAAAAAAAGCCCCAAATGACCCAATAATCAGAGGAATTATCATTCCCTGCGATGCCAAGACAAGCATGACCGCATAAAAAATTAGTGCAAGTAATGCATTGGAAATATAAAAGATCGAAGCATAGTTGCTTTTCATTACTTTAGTGCAAGAAATTTTATCAGAAATATCACAAAAAGGTTTGTAGTGGGGCATGCGCTTAACTTTTAGTTCAAGCAAATAGGTGTACAAAGAAATAACAAACCCTAATCCTGAAAGGAGTATATATTCCGTCATTATCATACAAGGCGCCTTTTTTTAATCATTTAGAATCATTTAACTTCATTATTGCTATAGCATAAATAAACTCTACAAACCAAGATTACGATAAATTTTTTAATATTTCTTTTTCATTAAAGTAAATTTTTTGCCCTTGAATTATTTGATAATGATCAGGCCCTTTACCCAAAAGAGCGATAATAGTTTTCTCTCCAGAAAGTTCATAGGCTTTTTTGATTGCAACCTCACGATCAAGCTCAATACTAACTTTTGATACCATTTGTTCTTCAACGCCAAGCATCATTTCTTTTATAATATCGGCAGGATCTTCTGATCGGGGATTATCGGAAGTGAAAATAACAAAATCAGCATATTGAACTGCCAAAGCTCCCATGATTGGTCGTTTTGTTTTATCGCGGTCACCACCAGCACCACAAACGACAATAATATTTTCTGATAAAGCACGTAACGCACTTAAAACAGAAGAACATGAAGAAGGATTATGGGCATAATCAATACAAGCACGTGCGCCGTTGGGCATGTCTATTAATTCCATTCTTCCAGGCACAGAATAAAAAGCGGTAAGAGCAGAAACAAGATTATCCAAGGAATGACCTAGAACATTACACACCGCTAAGGCACCAAGAATATTATAAGCATTAAAAACGCCAATAAGAGCTGATGAAAAAGGTATTTTATTTGAATCATTATAAAGATAACCTTGCATGCCACGCAAAGTATAGGTCATCTGAGAAACATGAAACGTTGCATGTTGATCTTGCAAACTAAAACTCAAAAAGTCTGAATATTTTTCTGCCAAAGGGCTACACCAAGCATCATCCAGATTAATGAAAACAGGTCCATTATTTTTGCGTTGATTAAAGAGCGAGCATTTAGCCTGAAAGTAGTCTTCCATGGTAGAATAAAATTCGCCATGTTCACGATCAAAATTGGTAAAGAGAATTGCATCAAATTCTATGCCATGAACACGATCAAGAGAAAGAGCTTGAGCCGCAACTTCCATAACAACATACTCGACATTCTCTTCAACACATTGCTGCAAAAAAACATGTAAATAATCTGGTTGTTGTGTAGTTAATTGTGTTGTAAAAATGGTATCAACAATTTTATTATGCACCGTGCTCAACAAGGCTGTTTTGTGACCTAACGTTCTCAAAAGATGTTCGATCAAAAACGTTGACGTCGTTTTCCCTTTTGTTCCTGTTATAGCAATAATTTTTAATTTTTTTGACGGATGATTCAGGGCTTGCGCACTTAATTCTGCCAAAGCTTTGCGAGTATTTTCAACGCGGATGAGGGTTGCTTGTTTACCACTCATTTCATGCATTATTTGGTGAGACAGTTGAACATCTTGCTGCACAACAATAGTTTTTGCTCCTCGTTCCAATGCTAATGAAATAAAGTCCACACCATTATTTTGCATTCCTTGTATAGCAACAAATGTTGAACCTATTCCAACACAGTCAGTGTGACAAGTAACAGGAAAAACTAAGGGGAAAGTACTCATATATTTTTTTACCTAACGACCCATTCTGGGCCTCAGAACGACATTAAGTTATTTTTATTTATTACGTTGAATATATTCTGCCAACCCTCTTTTGATCGTAGGCAATAAGCACAAAATAGCAAAAATATTGATAATGAGTAAAAAAGCACTAATTATATCGGCTAAGTTCCACACCAAATCTACTTTTACTAAAGCACCAAGAAACGTTAAAAAACAGAATAATAAATTACCAACGATTAAGAATCTGCCGTTAGTTAAGAACAACCAACAGTTGCGCGCAATATAAGCATAGGTGACCAAAACGCCCAAACCAAAACTTACGGATAAAAAGGTTACAATCCAACCACCAAAAGCTCCGAACACCGTCTCATAAGCAGAAATAGTAAGATCAAGACTTGTTTTACCATTATTCCAAACACCACTTGCAACAAGCATAAGAGCAATTGAAAAACAAACTAAATTAGCACTGATGAAGGTACCGAGCATTGACATGATACCATCTTTGGCTGGTTCTGTGCTTCCTGAACCACCAAAAATTACTGCTGCTGTTCCTAAACCTGCTTCAGTTGCATTTAATGTACGTGATGTGCCAAAACGAATTGCTTGTTGAATACTATAACCAAATGCGCCACCTGCAAGAGCTCCCGGCGTTAAACCAGCTTTTAGAATAAGCATAAGCGCAGGAATTACCGATGCATAATGATACAATAAAATAATAATTGCTGACAAAAAAAACACGCCTACCTTGACAGGCACAATTGCATCAGAAACCTTAACAATACGCTTGGCACCACCAAAAATAACATACAACATAAAAAGCAATAAGCCGCTGGCTATGAAAATCGGTTGAATCCCAAAAATATGCACAAATCCAAGTTGAATGGTATTTGCTTGCATAGCGTTTCCAGTAATAAGAGCATAAGCAAAACAAAATGTCGTATACACCAATGGTAAAAATTTCTTTCCAGGAACCTTGCTCAAATACACCATTGGCCCACCAACCATGCCACCAGCAATTTGTTGCACACCAAAAACAGTACTAAGATACACTTCGCAATAACGAATTGCCATACTAAACAAACCAAAAACAAACATCCAAACGGCTGCTCCGGGACCGCCTGAATAAACGGCCGTTGCCATACCACCAATACTGCCATTTCCTAAACTTGCACTCAAAGCATTGATAAATGCTTGAAAAGGCGTCATATCACCTTGAGTTTCTTCTTTGACCGAATCGGGCATTAATAATAATTTCCATGCCCTAAAAAAATAACGAATCTGAACAAATTTAAGTGCAACGGTGATAATTGATGCCGCAATAAAAAAAACAATTATAAGAGGCCAATTCCATAAAAAATCATTTATTGCTACTGCATAAGCATTCAGAACATCTAACATAATAAAAATCCCTTCATATAAGGCTTATTACAAATCAAAACAACACACTATGAATACTTTTTATTCAATATGAAAGAGTATACAATAAAATAGAATTGAATTACATACAACGCCATTAAAAATACATATTTGAAGAGGAATGCATGAAATTTTTAGCTTTAGATCTGGGTGATCAATGGGTTGGATCAGCTCTTTCAGATTCTCTTGGTTTTTTTGCAAGACCCTATAAAACAGCTAAATCACACGAATTAGAAAACTTTCTTGTAGAGGTTTTTTCACGAGAAAAAATTGAAACAATAATTTTAGGCTACCCTAAAACAATGAAGGGTACTGAAAGCGAACAAACAAAAAAAATAATTCAAACAAAACAAGCGCTTGAAGAAAAATTTCCTGAAAAAAATTGGCTTTTATGGGATGAACGCCTCAGCAGCAAAAGAGCTGATGCTTTAAAACGAGCAAAAACAAAAGAAGAAAAAATAAATGCCCATTCAGTTGCTGCGGCATTTATTTTAGAATCATATCTTTCACATTTAAGTTTTTTGCAATCTGTATAAAAAAAACATTTATTTATTTCAAAAAAAAGGTGCGAACAATTTTTCAATTGTTCGCACCTTTTTAAATTCTAAAAAATGATTTTAATTAAAATCTATTTCTTGGAGGTCTTGGAGAGCCCCAACCACTACCGCCACCGGTACGATTGCCGCCTCTATCACCACCAAAACGATCGCCACCAGTTCTAGGACCACGAGCTTCAGGTGCGCGTGCTTCGTTAACTCTGAGGGCTTGTCTTTCTAATTCGTAACCATTTAATTCGGCTATTGCTTGCTGAGCTTCAGCTGTAACAGGCATATCAACGAAAGCAAATCCACGGGTATCCCCAGTAAATTTATCTTTGATGATTTTAACTGACGAAACTTCGCCTTTTCCAGCAAATAATTGTCTTAACATGTCTTCTGTTACAGAACGTGCAACATTGCCAACGTATATGTTCATAGGTATATAAACTCACAAAAAAAATTAAAAAAATGAAACTCAAACAAATAATACTAACCTTACTAAAAAACCAACCTTCCGTCAAGAATTAATATGAAATACTATATTAATAAGATTAATCCTAGCTAATAAACCGCAAAAAGTCTAATTTTAAAGAAATAATTGATTTCTAAAAAAATTATAATTTATATTGTGAAATATTTTTTCTTCAGTTTGAACCTAAAAAAAATTAGATCTTCAAATTGAGTAACTTTTGAATTTTGTTATACTCTAGAAAATCCTCTTGTCTAGTCTCTTGCCAAAAGAATGCTCTACCTGCTTTACTAGATAATGTACCTATTAACAAATTTAATAGAGCTCAAGCAATATACTTTAAAAAATAGCCTTGGAGATTACCAAATGATTGCACAAATTTTAGCAAAAATTATGGGTACCGCAAACGTACGCCAACTAAGAAAACTAAGGCCCATAGTAGAAAAGATTAACAGTTTAGAAAAAACTATAAGCAGCCTCAGCAATGAAGAGTTAACAGCCAAAACTAATGAATTTCGAGAGCAGTTAAGCAAGGGCAAAACTCTCGATGATATTTTACCTGAAGCATTTGCTGTTGTCCGAGAAGCAGCTAAGCGAGAATTAGGACAACGTCACTTTGACGTTCAACTTATTGGAGGCATCGTTCTCCATCAGGGCAAAATTGCCGAAATGAAAACCGGAGAAGGAAAAACCTTAACCGCAACACTTCCCCTCTATTTAAACGCATTGTCAGGCAAGAGTGCTCATTTAATAACGGTTAATGATTATCTTGCTCGTCGAGATGGCACTTGGATGGCTCCGGTCTTTAATAGATTAGGCCTTACGGTCGGTATTTTGCAAAATCAAATGGGCGATGAAGAGCGCAAATCCGTTTACAATTCTGATATTGTCTATGCAACCAACAATGAACTTGGCTTTGATTATCTTCGCGATAATATGAAATTCAAATTAGAAGACTATGTTCAACGCAAATTACATTATGGCATTGTTGATGAAGTTGACTCGATTTTGATCGATGAAGCTAGAACTCCGCTTATTATTTCAGGGTCATCAGATAAAAGCAGTCAATTATACGCTCAAGCAAATTCAGTAATACCTCGCCTAAAAAAAGGTGAGGATTTTGAAGTAGATGAAAAAGCTCGTTCAGTACAATTAACCGAATCAGGTGTTGATAAAGTTGAAGCAGCCTTTCATATTGATAATCTTTATGCCCTGGAACACCTTACCCTTTTACACCATATTAACCAAGCCTTACGAGCACATGTGCTCTTTAAAAAAGATGTTGATTATGTTGTAAAAGATGATGAAGTTCTCATTGTTGACGAGTTCACTGGGCGAATTCTCCAAGGTCGCCGTTATAGTGATGGTTTACACCAAGCTATTGAAGCAAAAGAAAACGTCACCATAGAACGTGAAAGCCAAACGTTAGCATCTATTACCTTACAAAACTTCTTCAGACTCTATAAGCGCTTGGGTGGCATGACCGGAACTGCACTAACTGAAGCTGAAGAATTTCATAAAATTTATGGTCTTGACGTAGTATCAATTCCTACCAATCAACCAATGATTCGCCTTGATAAAGCTGATCTCATTTTTTTAACAAAAGATGCAAAATATAATGCAATCGCCCAAGATGTTAAAGAGCGGTATGAAAAAGGGCAACCAGTATTAATTGGCACCATCGCTATTGAAACCTCCGAACATTTAAGCAATATTCTGAAAAATCACGGTATTCCACATGAAGTACTTAATGCCAAACAACATGAACGAGAAGCTGACATTGTTGCCCATGCAGGAGAACGAAGTCATGTTACTATTGCAACAAACATGGCAGGCCGCGGAACCGATATTAAATTAACACGTGAATCAATAGATGCCGGTGGTTTATATATTCTTGGCACCGAACGCCATGAAAGTCGCCGTATTGATAACCAATTACGAGGTCGGTCTGGCAGACAAGGTGACCCTGGCGAATCACGCTTTTATATTGCCTTGAACGATGAACTCATCAGAATTTTCTCCGGTGATCTTATTGAAAAAAACATGCGCCGAGCTGGCATGCAAGAAGATGAAACAATTGAATCAAGATTTATTTCCAAAACAATTGAAAACTCACAAGAAAAAGTTGAAAAACGAAATTTCGATATTCGAAAGCATCTTCTTGAATATGACGATGTTTTGAACCAACAAAGAATAGTTGTTTATAAATACCGCCGATCAATCCTTGAAGGCGAAGAAGAAATTTATGAACTTATTCGCGATCTTATAAATCAATCAGTTCATGATATGATTTCTGAATTTTGCCCTTCAAAATCAGTTTCGATTGAATGTTTCAATAATATACTGAAACCTCTCAGTGTTATGACCGGTTTCTCTCTTGAAGATCTGCAAAAAGAAGGATTCAATACAAAAAGCACCGAAACACTTGAGAATGATATTTCTAATTTCTTACTCATGAAATATGATCTCTATCGCAATCAACAAAAAGATGAAATGATTCAGCAAGCTGAACGCTGGTTAATGCTTGAAACATTAGACAGTGCTTGGAAACAACATATGCTTAATCTAGGTCATTTAAAAGAAGGTATTGAACTACGAAGCTGGGGCCAAAAAAATCCTTTGATCGAATATAAACGAGAAGCATTTGACATGTTCCAAGAAACTATGCAACAAGTACGTTGGGACATTGTTCACCATATATTCCATTTAAATCTTGAACGTTTCAATCAAACTGAACTGGAAACAAGACGTCAACGCGAACTTGATCAACTCAATTTGATTTCTTCAAATATGGGCGATAATGAAAGTCCAAAAACGGTAGAACGAAAAGAAGACAAAGTTGGCAGAAATGAACCTTGCCCTTGCGGTTCTGGAAAGAAATATAAAAAATGTTGCGGATAAAAAATATTTTTTTTGCTACACTCTTCTGCTTTTGCATGTCATTAGAAAGTATGGAGCGATTTCAAAAATCGCTCCATTTGGAACCTAAAAAAAAAGAACCAGTTGAGCAAGAAAAATTGGAAAAAGAAACTACTGAGCTTACTAAGGCCTTAAGTTTAGCTCGTAAGGAGCATGATTTTCGTATAGTGGCTCAATTACTCCATAACACGGACAATATCGCAAAAAAAATAAAAATAACAAATATTGCAATTCAACGATATTTCTTAAGAGAAATTGAGAATGCCGATACTTTAGAAGCCTTACAAAAACTGCACGTAGAAATACTCAATAAAATAGATTTCATTAGCAATACTCGTGAGTATAATCTGCTTGCGCAAAACATCTATGATAAGCATCATGCTTTAAAATAAAATTAATTATCAATTCTTTGCATTAATTTCTTCTAATCGATTCCAGGGAATAACAATTCCCTTTGTTCGCCTTTGCATTTCATTCCCGCCATAGACAACAATCGGTTCATGATCATTTTTTGTTTGTTCTTGAAACCAATTTAACGTGGCAAAAAATTTACTGCTCATTGTTTCGCTCGATTTTATCTCGATAGGAATAATTTTACCCGCAACTTCAATTATAAGATCAATCTCATTTTGATTGCTGTCTCTAAAAAATGTTAATGAAGGACGAACATTTTGTGCATTAAAATTTTTAATAATATCGACAATAACCATGTTCTCAAACAAGGCACCATAAATATCTCTTTTTTTAGTAATAACTTCTTTATTAACGCCCATAAGTGTTGCGGCAAGACCTACATCATAAAAATACAATTTTGGTGATTTTGTAATACGTTTTCCCAAGTTTTCATGATATGGGGCCAGTTGAAATAAAATAAAGCTTGTTTCCAATAAAGCTAGCCAACTTTTTGCCGTAGCAACATTGATGCCACAATTTGCTGCTAAATGGGTGAAATTAAGCATAGTGCCAACACGCAAGGCACAGAGCTGCATAAATTTTTGAAAAATTAAAATATTATCAATATTCTTTATTGTTCTAATATCACGTTCAACATAGGTCAATATATAATTTTCATAGTATTCTTGAGCATTCATATGTGGTTGATAAACACGCGGATAAAAGCCTTTAAAAATCTGTTCATTAACATCTTCAAAAAGTAATCCGGCATTTTTCAACTCTTTTATAGAAAGAGGCAATAACGTATAAAAATATACTCTGCCCGCCAATGACTCACTTATTTTTTCATGCAATAAAAAATTTTGTGAGCCAGAAAGCACAAAATAACCTGGTTTTGGATTTTTATCTGCTTCAACTTTAATTTGCCCAAATAGTTTTGGTGCATATTGTGCTTCATCAATGAGAATGCCATGCTCATTTTTATAACTGTTGAGAAAACCTTTTGGGTCAGAATTGGCAAATTCAAAAAGTTCAGCATCCTGCATATCAAGATACACATGATTTTTGAAAATTTCTTTGGCAAGCGTGCTTTTTCCTGATTGTCGCGGCCCAATTATGGCAATTATGGGAACTTGCTGAGCCCCTACTCTGATACTATTCTCTAATTCTCTTCTAATAAACATTATTACTCCTTTATATTATGAATATCATAACATAAAGTAATTGATTTTCATAGAATTTAATTATTGATTTACATAAAAAGATAAGATTCCTAAAAAATTCAAAGCACTATTTAACTTTGCCTTTTTCCTTCGAGCAAGGGTAGTTTATTTAGGTATCCCATCCACCAATATCTGTTTCAGTACTGCCTTTTTCAGGAGTCTTACCTTCATCAGTGTCAGGTCCAGGATTTTGATATTTTATAAACTCATTAACTAAACGTTGGCCTTCATTATTTTCTACAGATGATACATTTCTTTGCTGTAACGGTACTGATTCGATTTGACTAAGCAATGTTTTTTGTTTTTCAAAAGTTATTGGATCGACTTTTTGCCTATTCCATATATTTTTAACTATTTCAACAATATCAAGAATTGGTTGTGATCGTGTTGTTGGTACTTTTTGTAATTCTTTCACATTTGTTCTTTCAACTTGTGGTAAAAATACAAGTTTATCACCAATAATTGTCATCAAAGAGCCTTGATCTTGAGCAAACTGAGATGAAATTTGTTTTCCACGAATCTGAGCTTTAAGATATATTTTTGCTAAAGCAACTTGAATTTCCGGCGAAAGTTCATTAAGCATAAAGACTGCATCAATTTGATTTCTCATATTGATTAAAGCATCCGATATTTTTTTTAATGATTCAACTGAACGTTGTGAAGGATCGGCTTTTGAAATTTCTAAAAGCAGTTCTTCTATTTTTTTATCTAACTGATTTACAATTGTATCTATTTTATTTTGAGCATCAGGCTTTTTAATTGTTTGTAAAATCTCTTCAAATCTTTTTTTATCATTTCCAATACTAATTTCGGCTTTTTCTAATTTATTAGGATCAATAATCTTTGCGTTTTTGTTTTGCTCATTTAGTGTTTTGTATTGCATATCAGCTTCAATTGATGATTTTTCTTGTTGTTTTGCCATAAGCGAAATTATATTTTCATGTTCTTTTTGATAACGTTCAATTAAGTCTTGAATTCTTGTTTTAGATCCAATCCTTTCTTGCAACCTAGACGGATAAGTAAAAAATTCATATCTTTCATCAATTTTTTTATAAATTTTGAGCAATTGAGATATAACTTTTTCAGCCTTTTGTAAATCATTTAATAAAAAATAATCGAGAGATTTTAGAGAATCTATCATTCTAACCAACTCAGCATATTCTTCATCTATTATTCGATCGCCACGCGGAAAATTAATTTTTCCTTTTGCTTCGGCCTCACCTACCCAATGCTTACCACCTCCAAGTGCATCCTTTAAAAGTGTTTCCAACCTTTGTTGAGATTCTTTGAAAAATAAATCTCTAAAAGTATTTTGTGCATTTTTTTCCATTCCAGATATACTAAGTCCTTGCACAGCAATATTAACATCTTTTTCTATGCGTTTAAATTCTATATCGATACCTAAGGTATAAAATTTGGTAAAATATTCTCCGCCCATCATTTTTTGTACTTTTGGATCATTTAATTTTTCTTTTAAATTATTAAATTCAATTACTGTCTTTTCCAAAAATTCTTGGCTTACTATTGATTTTATTTTTTGCTCTGTTTCATCGATTATTCTTTTTCTATCTTCTTCATTTCGAGCAGATTTTAATCCAATTGCTTTATCTGCCATAATTTTTTCTAAATTACGACTATATTTTTTCATTCTTGCTAAAATATTTTTGACTGTATCTGAACTTGCTACAGCAAAATCTGCATACTCAGCATTCAAGTAATTTTCTTTACTTTCATCAAGTTTATTTAGTCCTTTATAAACTTCAGCGAGTGACGTATACAGTTTCTTTGCTTTAGCAGGATCACCTATATAGACATAAAAATCTGCTAATTTTGTTTTTGTCCATATTTTTAGATTGGTATTGAATTCTTTACCAAATAACATCTCAATGTATGATTTCTTTGCTTGTCCTTTACCTGGGGTTATTTCTGTTCCCGCAGAAGCTAAATTTTCAGCAAATTTCTTAATTTGTACTTCAAGTCTATTTTTTCTTTCTTGTTCAGCTTTTATTTCTGCTTTTAATGTTGCTAAATCCACAGGATTAAAGGTCAATAGATCATTTATGGCTTTTATTTTAGCATCTAATAATTCTTGCTGTTCTTTATTTAGAGTAACAAGTTCATCTTGTACTTTTTTTTCACCAGCTTCAACACCCATTTCTTTTTTTTTTGTAATTTCTTCCTCTTTTTGTGTAATCTCTTTTTGCTTAGCATCTATTTCTTCAGTTTTATTTTTTAATTCTTCACGGGCTCGGGCTTCTTTTGGATTCTCGCGAGGAGCTGCAAAAACAGGAAAATCAAATAATAAAAAAATAATCGATAGTATAAAAACGTTGTAAATAAGTCTCATTATTATTCCTTTTTTATAGAATTATATGTAAATAACTTAACTGTTATTAATATAACGTGAATTCGATCTAAGCGGTAGATAATTTTGCGGCAGATTTGCTTGATAGAGTGGGCTTTTTTTCTCGCATTTGATAAGCAGTTAAAGAAGTGAAAATATGGAGAAAAAAGCCCCAAGC
>Ga0105046_10003171_pt1 | contig 26045 bp, 27 predicted proteins | sample MAT03_FD_78385 | JGI IMG/M metagenome (GOLD analysis project Ga0105046, IMG submission 78385) | Freshwater microbial communities from Lake Fryxell liftoff mats and glacier meltwater in Antarctica - MAT-03 (megahit assembly) | ecosystem: Environmental > Aquatic > Freshwater > Ice > Liftoff...
CGGCGCGGCGAGCGCGTGGAAGACGAGCTCACCGCTTTGCGCATCGCGCACGTAAACGCCATCCAGCGCGATTACATGAAAGTGGACATTAAGTCGGAGCGCGGAGTCTCCGCGTTGAACCGGGGATCAGCATCTACGGAGCCATCACCAGCGACAACGAGGGCGAAGCCCTCATGAACTCGCTGCCCCTGCTCGGGATGGCGGGAGCAGGCAGGGGTACGAAGGAGTTGCTTAGAGGTGAGCAGGCAGCAGCATCGGATGGGCCGAAACTCTTGCCTAGGCTATCGTCGTCGACCACATCCAGGGTCGTTGAATCCGCAACAGCGCCGGTCGGGAAGGGAGGCGCCACGCTTTTGTCGTCGAGCCTTCAAAGTCACGCATCCCGCCCCGGCTCATGGCTGAAGCCCTTCTCTCGTGGCTCGGACAATGTGGCGAACACGGCAGCTGGGCGGGCAATCGTCGAGAACCTACTGGAATCGGGCACCATGTCGCGAGCGACGCACCCTGTACATGGAAACGTCGTAAGGATGCGCAACGCTGAGGGCGGCGGCATAATGCTCAAGGAATCAGGTGAGTTCATCGGATTTTTTGAGAGGTATACGAAGCGATGAGCAAATGGTCAGCTGACCTGACGACTGATCCGGCACGTCCCGAGCAGCTCTACGCGGAGTTGCTCGAAGACGACCAGTTCAGAGCAAAAGTGTGCCGGGATGATTCAGGCACATTGGTCCTCGTCGTGTATGGCAGGGATGACGTTAGCATCCCAGTCTCATTCCTCCTTGGCTTCTTCGGGGCGCATTCCGCCGATCTCTGACCAATCGCGCATCCTGCGCCTGTTACATGACCACACGCTGCCTGAACTCGCCCCGTAGCCCCTCCGTTCGACCCAGGCATCCCCGGGCACCTCGTTCTCTGAAAGTCCGAACGCCGCACTCTCCCTGGGTTCCAGATCCATGGGCTCCGGCAATACTGCCCTTGGCTGGAGCGGTGGACCACGAGCGACCCGATTGGGCTTAAGGAGGACTGAACGGGTTTGGGTACTGCCGGGGGGACCCGGTAGGGAAGGTAGATCCGGGTGGGACACAGGAGTTCCGCCCGTCCGACTCCAGGGTGAACATGCCCGGCGGTGGGACCGCGCCAGCTCCGCCGATCGAGGTGACGGGTGAAGGACAGGTCCTTCCCGAAACCGTGGTCCGTGGTGGCGACGATCCTGCTGAACGGTCTGCTCAGGAGCAGAAGAACGTCCAGACCAACAAGGCCGAGAAGATGGCCTACGCGGCCGACCAGGCCCGGCAGAACTCGGCCCAAGGGTTTCTCTCGGGTGTAGGGCTGCCCCCTGTTCGCCGTGCAGTCGGAGCTGCGGAGTTCGCCCAGGATCCGAACGTTGAGGATGTCGCCCAGGCCGGCCAGGTGTTCAAGCCGGGCGGCGGCATCGACATGAACGCGATCGCCGCCCGCGTCCTCCGGCTAGGCTCGGGGGAGGCAACGGTAGCGGAGTGGGGCGAAACGGCCTCCCCCGCAATTATGGCTGCGGTCACGGCTGGTGTCGCTCGCGGACTTGGCGGCGGACGGGTCCGCGGCGGACCCCCTGGTGAAGGCCCGTCGCCGAGCAATACTCTCACGGTAGGCGAGCACATGAAAATCCAGGGGGTCTCGGATCGCTTCCGCACAGCAATCGATATCGTTGGCAGCAGAGGTGCTGGTGCGGGCCGCGACATCGAGACGACCTTGCCCGCGGGCAAGGGTCCCGGTACCAGAAGTGACATCGACCTTCGCATCGACTCCGACGTGGACATCCAACACAGCGGTGCCGTCTCGGATGCGCTGAAGAGCATCGGGCCGGAGGGCTTGGTGGATGTGCGAACGCGGCACGGCACTTCTCGTCCACCATTCACCTAGATCAAGCCGAGGCGGTAGAAGATGCTGGGCAATGCAAAGAGCTTCTTCCAGGCAGTCGGCGAAGCAGCGGGGACGGTGATTCTAGCCGTTGGTGTGTTCCCGGCGTCAGGGCACACGGGCTCGCTTGAGCAGCAGGGGGCGGGTGTCGTAGACATGGCCGCCTTCCTGGAACGACGGCTCGGAGTCGGCGGATATCGCCTCCTGTGGAGCCAGGCCGCGTTTATTCTCCGACGTGACATCGAGGGCCTTGAGCAAGTCGTTCGGGAGGCCCTCAATCAGGTTCCGGGAGGCGTCGAGGCACGCGCGGTCTGGTTCCGGACTTCATCGCCTCCAGACGTTCATCGGATCGACGACTTGATCGGTGAACTGTCGACACGTCGGAACTTCGGTGAGCATCTGGACCCCGGAGTCTACCGGGCAACCCACGTTCAGCCGTGAGACGGAGGAACGCTTCGAGACCTCGACCTCGACCACGGCGTCTCGGGTTCTCGTGAGAAGAGGCCCGAGCTGGACCGACTTCTTGCCGACGCGAAGAAGCGGAAGTTCGACATCCTCGTGGTGTGGAGAAGCGATCGTTTCTTTCGATCTCTCCGCTACATGGTGAAAACGCTCGCCGATCTCGACGCGATCGGAGTCCGTTTCGTCTCGGTCACCGAGGCGTTCGACGGGACGACGCCGCAGGGGCAGCTCCTCATCCACCTCGTCTCGGCCTTCTCGGAGTTTGAGAGGCAGATCTTGATCGAGAGGACGAAGGCCGGGCTTGCCGCCGCGAAGCGTCGCGGTGCCCGCGTCGGCTGCCCTCGTGTTGCCGTCGATCGAGATCGGGCACGGAAGCTCCAAGAGGACGGCTGGTCCATCCGCAAGATCGCCTTTGAACATGAAGGTGGGCATCGGGACGGTGCAGAGGGCGCTGGTGGGTGATCCACAACCGTCCGTGCAGGAGGCCCTCGAAACTCCGCGGAATTGGGGGATCCGGGAGGCCCACTTCGAGCGATCCAAAGCGAGCGCTTGTGGAACGCCGTCCGGGAGGTCATCGCTGCCGCAGGTTGTCGAACAGGGCGCTGACGATCAGCTCGATCCCCGAGAAATCGAGTTCGCCACGTTCACCGGGATCGCGCTCGACGCGGGCGAGCTTCTCCTCGAACCGCTTCTGCACGGCGTCCTTCTGCGTGATCTGGCCCTGGTACTGCTTGCGCTTGTCGTCGAAGCCCGTCCAGCGGATGGGGATCAGCTCGCCTGACTCGTCGGTGAGGGCATCGAGGCCCAGGTACAGTTCGAGAGCGCACGCCCGGCCATTGATGTCGGCCGTCATCTCGCCTTCGGGGCCAAGAGTCGGGTAGGCGTCGATGAGACGAAGCTGGGGCAGCTTCATAACGAAGACGTTGTGGGGCGCCTTCAACTCGACGAAGCGGTCGTGGGCTGCGGAGCCAGCCGTGTTGTTATCAAAGAGGAACACCATCCGATTGCGAATGCCGCACCCGATCAACATGCAGCCGAACTGGAGCAGCTCGTCCGTCCCCCCCTTGGCATTTGCCGTCTCGAAGTCGATGAAGCTCATGAACTCGGCGAATTCGGGGAAGAGGGCTGACACGCTCCTTCGGAGTAGCCGTGAGTCCGACTTGCCCTCGGTCACGATGATGACGGGCTCTCGCGAAGCTTCGCTGTTGAGGTCCTCGTCTTCGTCGAGGTACCCGGTATCCACCAACTCCTCGATGTCGAGAACGAATTCGTCGTCTGGGGCGACATGCGCAACGGCACGAGCAACGAGAAGCCACGCTCCACCAGGGAAACCGAGGAAGTGCTCGTCGTCATCCTCCAACACGAAACGGAGGAGCGGCTCCGCAACGTCGGATGCCTGGGGTCGTCCGTCCTTGCGGGCGGCGTCGATGCACGTCCTAACCGCGTCGAGCCATCGGTCGAAGCCCCCGGGTCCGAGAAGCTCGCCGGGCCAGCGCTCGCGGCTGTAGTCACCCAGCCGGTCGCAGGCGCACTCGTACGCACGACGTGCGGCCTTGAGCGAGTGTCCGAGGAGGTCGAGCCTCCTGGCGACGACAGCAGCACTCGCCTTGTACTTGCCGTCGGAGGCACGATCTGCAGCCTGAAACGGAGCCGTCATCAGGTCGTCGAGGTAGCTGTTCCAGTGAACGCGAAAGTTCGCGATCGTAAGCTCCGCGATCGAACTCACCGTGAGCGTTGCGCTGTTCCTCGTCAACCGACGCCCTCCCGGCGAGCGCGGTCGTTTCGACGCGGAGATGATCTTTCAGGTCGAGCTCGAGGTCGCGTGCGCGGAGGGCTTCGTTCCGCGTCCGAACGTGTCGGGGGAAAACAAGGCCGACTGGGATGACAAGGTCTCGGACCTTCAGTTCCGCGACCGCTGTGAGTTCGCCGTCGGTCACAACGTGGCGACGACCTCCGATTCGCCCGCCCAGCTGGGTGGTCCGACGACGCGGGTGCGCACCACGTGGATCCCTACGGCCGAAGTGCGGCGGGTGAAGGCGCACAGTGAGAAGAACGTGACCGTCGGGATGGATGAGCTCGCGCTGCTCACCGACGGCGGCCACGCCGAGCGCGAGCTGGCCCGTCTCCCCGAGGCCTACGGCGAATGGATCGCGAAGCAGCGCGCCAAGGAGATCGACGTGGCGGGCTCGCCGCGCGCCGAGACGCAGGCGGCGCTCATGGATCTGGCGCAAGAGGCCTGCGATCGGATCCGGCTGGGCATCAAGCTGGTCGCCGAAGACGCAATGGCTCGTCGCGCATTCGTCCTGACCAACCACGTGATGGCGTCGTCGGCGAGGAGGCGAAAGCCGGACGATTTCAAGAGGGGCGAGCAGCCCCAGTGGCGGCTCTTTCAGCTGGCATTCGTCCTCGCCAACCTGGTCGGACTCACTGACGACAAACACGCCGACCGAGATCGCGTCGAGCTGATCTTCTTCCCGACTGGCGGCGGCAAGACCGAGGCTTACCTCGGCGTCATCGCCTACGCGCTCGTCCTGCGCCGCCTTCGCCGAGGAAAGTCGCCTGACGGCGGGCTCGGCGTCGCCGTCCTCCTCCGGTACACGCTGCGGCTTCTCACGCTCGACCAGCTCGATCGTGCAGCGACGCTCGTCTGCGCACTCGAATCGGAACGCAAAAAGACGCCTGCCGAGCTGGGTGAGGTTCGCTTCTCCGTCGGCCTGTGGGTCGGCCGAAGTGCGACGGCCAACACGCTCGAGGAGGTCGCCAAAGCGGTCAGTAACTTCAAGATCGGGAGCGGTCCGAATCCGTTCCCGCTGGCCGCGTGCCCGTGGTGCCGCGTGCCCCTCAAGCCGTCATGTCTCGAGCTTCGGCCCAAGACGAGCCCGGATGAGGTGCGGGTCACCTGTTTCAGCGAAACCTGTGAGTTCGCAGGCGTGAACAGCGAAGAGGGCCTGCCCGTCGTCTTCGTCGACGAGCAGGTCTACCGAGAGCTGCCGAGCTTCCTCATCGCAACGGTCGACAAGTTCGCGATGATGCCGTGGCGCGGCGAGGTCGGCATGCTGTTCGGCAAGGCCACCGCCCGCGAAGGCCGACGCTTTTACGGACCGCTGGATGGCAAGCGCCCGAAGACGGCGCGTCCGCTCCACACCGGCCTCCTGCCGCCCGAGCTGATCGTGCAGGACGAGCTCCACCTCATCTCGGGTCCGCTCGGAACGATGGTCGGTCTCTACGAGACGGCGATCGACACGTTATGCACGCGCGGCGTGAGGCCGAAGGTCATTGCGGCGACGGCGACGGTTCGTCGCGCGCAGAGCCAGGTGCAAGCGCTGTTCGGCCGACGCGCCGACCAGCTGAGCGTGTTTCCGCCGCCCGGCATCGACGACTCCCAGACATACTTCTCGGAGGTCGATTGGGAGGCACCGGGTCGGCTCTACGTCGGCGTCGCCGCGCAAGGGCGGACGATGAAGCGCATCGCCGAGCGCGCCTATCGCGCATTGCTGGCTGCGGCCGAGCGAGCGTACGACGACGCGGCGGCGCCCGATCAGGAGGCCGACGGGATGATGACCCTGGTCGGCTACTTCAACAGCCTGCGCGAGCTCGGCGGTATGAGGCGGCTCGTCGAGGACGAGGTTCGCGAGCGCGCGAAGAAGGCGACGCAGAACCGACCGCGCAACGAGGTCGGACCGCACCGATGGTTTCGAGATCGCGACATCGGGCTCGAGCCCGTCGAGCTCACGAGCCGCGAGCACACCGGCGTCGTCAAGGCCGTCCGCGATCGGCTCTCGCGCACCCACAAGGATCCGGAGGCCATCCAGGTGCTCCTGGCGAGCAACATGATCTCGGTAGGCGTCGACATCGACCGCCTCGGGCTGATGGTCGTCGCCGGCCAGCCCAAGACGACCGCCGAGTACATCCAGGCGTCGAGTCGCGTCGGCCGATCGTCGCGGTGGCCCGGCCTCGTCGTCACCCTCTACAACTTGCACAAGCCGCGCGACCGCTCGCACTACGAGCATTTCTGCGCGTACCACGAGAGCTTCTATCGCTATGTCGAGGCGACGAGCGTGACGCCATTCTCAGGACCGGCGCTGGATCGAGGACTGGCGGGCGTCCTGGTGTCGATGATCCGCTTCGGACATCCCGATCTGACACCAGCCCGAGGAGTGATGCTGCTGCCCGCGCAGCGCGCCGTGGGCGATGCCGCCGTGCACGCACTTGCGGCGCGCGCGAGGGCGCAGCCGGCGAGCAGCGCGGCCGCGTCCGATCAGCTCGGGGCGGAGATCGAGAAGATGGGGGCCAACCTCCTCGACCACTGGGCGAACCTGGTGACCGGCACGAAGGAGCAACCCGCGAAGATGCGCTACTCACCATTCGACCGGGAAAAGACAGGAGGGCCGCCCCTGCTTCTCACCACGCAAGACCGCGGCAAGCAGGAGCCCGAGCCCGGTCAGGAGCGGTTCGAAGCGCCAACGTCGATGCGCGAGGTGGAGGACACCGCGCACCTGTGGCACGTGGGCCGCCGCTTCACGGGAGGAGGCGCCTGATGGCCCCGCCGAAGAAAGGTGGAAAGGCCGGGCAGCGTCCGCCCGAGGGTAAGGTTCGCCTCTCGCAGGTCGTCACGACCTTCGGCCCCGGCGCAATGGTCGACTTGCTCGACCATGCGGTGCTCGTCGGCGGAACGGACTTCTGGAAGTACGACAAGCACGCGCCGTCGAGCTTCGTCGCCGAGCCGCGCCTCTATGACGCCGTCTCTCGTCGGCTCGACCCGAAAGGCGTTCACCTCTCTCCCGGCGCTGCGTTTCGCAAGCCGCCCGCGGGCGACGACCAGGAGCCGCAAACGGGCAACGGCATCCCCGTCATCGAGTTCCCGACATGGTTCGTCTGCCAGGAGTGCCGCGCGCTCACCGCGGCGAAGAACCTCGAGAAGGACAAGCAGCGCTACGTCCACCGCTGCTCCAACTCGAAGCACGGCACCTGCGTGCCCGTACGGTTCGTCGCAACCTGCCCGAAGGGGCATCTCGAGGAGTTCCCCTGGATCTTCTTTCATTCCGGGCCGGGCAAGGGCCCCTGCGAAGAGCCCGATCTCTTCCTCGAGGAAGATGCATCAGGCGATCTGCCACAAATCGTCGTCACCTGCCTGCGCTGCAAGGAGAGCCGGCCGCTTTCCAGTGCCCGCGAGCCCAGGGTGCTTCCACTCTGCAGAGGAGATCGGCCGTGGCTCGGTTTCGACGGGCGGGACCCGAAGGGCTGCGACGAGCACCTCAACCTGCTCGTGCGGACCGCGACCAGCGCGTACTTCACTCACTCGGTGAGCGCGCTTTCGATCCCCGACAAGAACAACGAGCTCCTCGACGAGCTTGCCCGCCCCGACCTCTGGAAGGTGGTTCAGAAGGCGACGCACGCCTCGCTCCCGATGCTGCGAGAAGTCGTGCCCATCGTGCAGGCGAGCCTCGCGAGCTACACCGACGACGAGGTGGTCGCTGCGCTCGACGCATTGCGCACGGGCAAAACGAGCGGCAGGCCACCGCTGGGAACGGCGGAGTTCGACGTCTTTCGCGCCCAATCCGACGAGATCGAAGGTGTTCAACCGCAGCCGGGCGCTCCGTTCTTCGCGCGCCGGCTCGTGACGACCGACAGGTCGCTGCCTCCAAAGGTCGAGCGCATCGTCCTCGCGAAGAAGCTTCGCCAGGTGCGCGCCCAGATCGGCCTCACGCGCCTCTCGGGCGCGACGCCGAACCTTCAGGGCGAATACGACGACGCGTCCCGACTCCAACCGCTCGGCCTTCAATCGACCTGGCTGCCAGCCGTCGAAATTTTCGGCGAAGGCGTGTTGTTATGCCTCGACGAGGGTGCCGTTCGAGCCTGGGAGACCCGGAACGAGGTGGAGGCTCGAGAGGAAATTCTCCGTGCCGGCTACGTCAAGGAGCTAGGTGGCGACGGACCAGCGTTCCTCGGCGCGCGCTACTACCTGCTCCACTCGCTGTCGCACCTGCTGATCTCGAGCATCTCGCTCTCGTGCGGATACTCAGCGGCATCCTTGGTCGAGCGCATCTACTGCGCCCCGGCGACCGACCCGACGCCGATGGCGGCGATCCTCATCATGACGGGGAGCCCGGGCTCGGAGGGCACGTTGGGAGGACTCGTCGAGCAGGGGCGCGATCTGCGCCGGCATCTGCAGCACGCGTTCGACCTCGCGACGCTCTGCTCGAACGACCCTGTCTGCGCCTATCACCAGCCCGGCGGTCACACCGGAAGGAACCTCGAAGGCGCGGCATGCCACGCGTGCTTGTTCGTCGCGGAGCCCGCGTGTGAGCGCTTCAACCGCTTCCTCGATCGCGCGCTCGTCGTGCCCACGATGGGTTCGGTCGGCTGCGCCTTCTTCGAGGAGAGGCCTTGAAGAAGCGGGGGTTCGCCGATGTCGCCGTCGTCGATCTCATCGCATTGCGGACCGCGCTGGAGACCGGAAGCCTCGCGTCGCCGATCACCCAGGCAACGCTGGCGGCTCGAGGCCTGGGTCATCTCGCCGCCACCGTCTTGCCCTACGGCTCGCTCGGAGCACCCGCGCTCGCGGCCGTCGTGGAGGTCGTCCTTGCGGAACGGGACCACCAACGTTCGCCCGAGATCGACCTCGTATGGACGGGCGAAGATCCCGCAGCAAGCTTCGCCCGGCACACCCGCATCCTGCTGCCGGAGCTCTTCGCTGCTGCACGACAGCACGTGCTCATTGCCGGTTACTCCTTCGATCGACCCGAACAGATGTTCGCGCCGCTCCACAGCGTGATGGTCGAGCACGGCGTGACCGCCACGTTCTTCGTGGACGTCGGGCAGCTCGAGCTGCGGCTCCGTGATACGGCTCGACGCAAGAAGCTGGTGTGGTCGACGCTGACGTTGCCGCTCCGCCATGCGTCGTCGACCGAGGACCGAGGCCGCGCGATCGTCGACCTGTTCCGCCGCATGATGTGGCCCTTCGGTGACCCCTTTCCGAAGGTCTACTTCGACCCGAGAACCGCCGCGAAGCGCCCGCTGACGAGCCTCCACGCCAAATGCGTCGTCGTCGACCACCGCGTCGCCCTGGTGACCTCGGCGAACTTCACCGACCGTGGTCAGACGCGAAACATCGAGGCCGGCGTCAAGATCGACGACCCCGCGTTCGCCCGCGCGCTCGAGCGACAGTGGGCCAACCTGGTCGAAGCCGGTGTCGTCATCGAGTAGCAACGATTCCGAAGAACGTGCGGATCAAGCACGAACTCTTCGGTTGCAAGCAGCGGGTACGAGCTCCTCGCCGGGAATGCTTCGTCTGCGGACTCCGACGGGGCTTCCCATCGGTCCGGTGGGCATGCACGCTCACAACATGCCGGACGAGCACCTTGAGCAGCCTCTCACCGAGCGCTTCACTCGCGCGCTCACCCTTGCGTGCGACCTCCATCACAAGCAGGCACGCAAAGGCACCCAGATCCCCTACGTGGCGCACCTGCTCGCCGTGGCGGGCATCGCCCTCGAGCACGGCGCCCACGAGGACGAGGCGATAGCCGCTGTCCTTCACGACGCGGTAGAGGACCAGGGTGGCAAGGCGACCCTCGATCGCATTCGCACCGAGTTCGGCGACGCGGTCGCTCACATCGTGGGCGCGGTCTCCGACACCGACGAGGTCCCACGAGGTCCCCAAGCCGCCGTGGCGCGAGCGCAAGGAGCGCTACATCGCGAACAGCGGGAGCTGCACCGGCAGCTCCTCGACGTGTGGCATGACCTCGGCGCGCGCCTTGGCATGCGAGCTCAGCACGTCGCGATAGCGCACCATGTGGCTATCTGACTTACAGAAAGGTATTTCCCAGCGGCGGGATGAGCGCGCAGACTCTGGCGAGCAGATCGAGCGGCTCGAGTACGAGGGCGACGGTGCCGGCACGCCAGGCCTTCTTCAGGAGTATCGGAGCTTGCCAGTTGCCGTTTATTTGAGGCGCTCTTGCGCGATGGGCGAGCGGCATACGTAGCGGCAGAGGCGCTCGAGCGAAAGCGCGGTCGCGCGGTGGGACAGCAACCTCGGCGTGCACGTTGATGCCGCCGCTGGAACGACCACGCGCTCATTCTTGCGGGCGCGAGCCGGATCCACGACGTGCGCGTCATGGCGCGCGAGCTTTCCACACCCGATGTGCCGCTGGAAAGCTCGCGCGTCCGACATGACTCAGCTGGCCGACGTGACTCAGCTGGGCGTGACTCAGCTGGGCGTGACTCAGCTGGGCGCGCTTCCGTTCGCCACCGCCATCGACGCGGTGAGCGGCGCGCGCAGCTCGCCGCTGCGTGTGCGGTGCCATAACGCCGCAAGCAGCCCCAGAACGAAGCACCCGGCCCATAGCGCCGGATTACCGAGGTGCTCGGCGATGGCGAGGACGTTGGCGCGCGAGGCCCGACCCAGGACCGCGCCGACGAAGGGCTGCACCACCACGATGAGCGCTCCGTTGATCGCCACGAGGATGCCGTAGGTCGCGGTGTCGATCCCGTGGGCCCGCATGTCGAGCGGCATGGCGACGTGGAACTGGAAGAACACCAGCCCCGATGAAGCTCACCGCGAAGAACCGCACGAACGCTGGGTCGCGAAAGGGCACCGCGGCATCGGTCCAGATCGATGGCGAAGGGGTCTCGCGCGCCGAAGGCAAGGAGCTCTCCGGCAGCGTGAAGAGGACGATCGCTGCGCAAGCAAGGCTCGTCGCGCCGTCGATCACGAACAGCCAGGTGAACGACGCGAGCGCGGCGATCCCGGCCAGTACGCCGGCCAGTGCGAACCCCAGATTGGCTGCTCAGTAGAGGGCCCCGTAGGCACGGGGTCGATCTTCGGGTGGCACGAGATCGGCCACCATCGCGCTCATCGCCGGCCGAGGAAGCTCGTGGGCGAGGCCCAGCGCGAGGGCCGCCAAGGCGAGCTCCACGACGCCATGTGCTGCGAGGAGGCCGCCGAGAGCCGCCGCCGTCAGCGTCATCCCCAGGGCGATGGTGCGACGGCGACCGAGTCGATCGGCGAGCACACCGCCGAGCGGTCCAGCACCAATCGCGCCGGCACCGAAGGCCGCGACCACCATTCCGGCTCGGCTCGAGCCGAGCCCGCGCTCTGCTTCCAGGAAGATGGCGAGGAAGGGGACCACGAAGGTCCCCAACCGATTGACCAGGGCCGCACCCCACAGGCGCCAGAAGAGCCGGGGCAGACCGCCAAACGCTCTCAAGCCAGGGGAAGCATCCCCGACCGGACGATTGGCGCCATCCGCCCCTGACTCGCCGCGTCGACCTCGCGTCGAGAGGAGCCCGACGCCCTGTGCAGCCCTGTGCAGCGCAGGGGTCACAGCTGCCGCACCAGCTCGGGCGGCAGATCGGCTAGTCAATCCAGGATGCGCGCGCGCTGCATCACCTGCCTCGTCGTCGCCGCCCACTGGGGTTGCAGCGGCAACGAGCGCGACGAGTCGGGCATCGCCAGCGCGGCGCCGAGCATCCCCGCGATCTCCGCGATCGGTACGGCGGGCGCGGCGCCGGCAGACGCGCGCGGCCGTGTCACCGACGCGTCGTGGGACGAGGTGCGGGGACGGATCGCGCGCAAGGAGATGTGCTGGGCAGTGCCGATCGCGAATGATCGCGCATTCGTGGCGACGTGCGGGGGCGACGAGCTTCGCGTCACCCTCCCGACTGCAGATGCGTTGCGCAAGGCGGTCGATGCCGCCGACCCGAAGCACGTCGCGATTGGCTACGCGACCCACTACGAGGCCTATCGGGAGGTGGCGTGGCCCGAGGCGGGCGCGCTCTTCCCGACGGGGACGGTCTACGAGGTCGAGGTCAATCAGAACCTTCGCGTGTTCATGTCGACCACCAGCGACGGAACAATAAGCGCTCGCTACGCGACCGTCGCTCCGAGCTGGGACGAGGTCGAACGCCTGGCGAAGGCTGCACCGCCGCCTGTTCGCGTGAAGCTGTTCCGGGTCGAAGAGATCCCCTGGAAGCGCGCGCTCGAGCTCTTCGCGGCGAAGAGGATCCGCAGCGCCGGCCATGTGCACGTCAACCGCGTGTTCCTTCGCGACGATGCGGGTCGGGGGTACTTGACCATTCCCCCCGACGACGCCGCAGTGATCGCCGTGGAGAAGCTCGCCCCCGACGTACCGTGGACCGTCGAATGATGATGACGCCACGAAACGGCCAGGGCGTTGCACGGGCGGGGCGGGGGCACCTGGTTCACCGGGGTTCGCCCGGGGTTCGCCCCCCAGTCCGAGGTCGGGTAGGTTGATCTCGATCATGATGACGAAGCGCCCGCACCGCGCGGTTGTGCTGCTGGGCCTCGTGGCGGCGGCCGCAGCCGCCGCGTGTTCGCCCGAGCTGGGCGATACGCCGTTCGCGTGCGACGCGGAGGGCACCTGCCCGGAGAGCTACACCTGCCAGGCGACCGTCTGCGTCGCCGACTCGGCCAATCCGCTCATCTCGCGCCCTTTGCGGGTGACCTACATCAACCGCTCCGAGATGTTCTGGTTCCCGTCGGCCAAGGGCGGGGCGACACTCGTCGTGAACGACGGATTTTCCCCTGGGGAGCTCGGCCTCTACGAGATTCACGTCGGGGCCGACGGCGTGGCGGAGGCGCCGATCAAGCTGCTCGACTTCCCGGGCGTGACGCCCGTCTCGTCGGTCGTCGTCGCCTTGGACGATCAGACGTACGGCGTCGTGACGATGCGCTTTCCCGACGAGCTGGAGGACGACGTGGAGCTGGCGCTCCAGGCGCTGCCCCGCGACGGCGGCAAGCCTCGACCGGCCCCGCGCCTGCTCCACAGCGCCAAGTACCCCTACGTCGGGGGCTACGAGCCCGCCTACGTCGGTGGCGTTCTGCGGGGCGACGACGTCGTCTACGCATTCACGGAAGCGGGCACCGGCGGAGCGATCGTCGTCACGCGCCTGAAGAAGGACGGGACGGATGTGACCACCCAGCGCATCCCATTGCCGGACGGCGTGCTCCCCCTCTCCGCCGACTGTCTCCTGTGGCGTGCGGCCGACGCGAGCTTGATGCTGCGGGTCGGCCTCGACGTCATTCGCGTGTTCTCGCTCGATATCGACGAGGGCACCGCGACCGAGGTGCCGTTGGCCGCGGGAACACCTCTGTTCGGCTTCGGTGGCTCGGTGACCTACCTCGAGACGTCGGAGGACGCCGAGCAGGCGACCATCGTCCTTCGCGATCTCGAAGGAAAGCAGATCGGGGCGAGCCCGCCGCAGCCGTTCACGTTCGGTCTCGAGCCCTACACGGGGGTGGCCTACGGCGCCGGCGCGCTGGTCGCGCCGCTCTCCGACGACGTCAGCTACGCAACCATCGACGTCGGGTACATGGGTCCCGACGGGACCTTCGCGAAGGTCGCCAGCGTGAAGCGCCAGGACACCGACGAGCTCTACACGGCTCGCGCATTCGCAAGCGAAGGCAAGGCCTACGTCGCGTGGACGAGCTTTCACGAGCAGCTGATGGACGTATGGGTCGGCGTCTCGCCCCTCAAGGGGGTGCCGTGATCCGGCGCGGCTTTCGCCTGGTGGCGGCGTCGATCGGCCTATTGGCGATCGGCGCGATCGGCGCCTCGTGCGAGGCCGAGCTCGGAGATCTCCCGGCGCGTTGCGATGCAGGCGCGGACCCGGCGTGCCCCGAGGGCTACGACTGCATCCAGGGCGTCTGTGCGAAGCCGGGCACCGCAATCCCCGCGACCATCACCACTCTGCAGTATCTGCGAGCGGTGGATCTCCGCATGGTGGCCGAGGAGGGCGGCGCCCTGCTCGCCTGGCAGGTCTACAAGTACGATCTCGAGGCCCATGACTTCGCCGCTGCGCGAATCTCGCCTGACGGCACCTCGAGCCCCGAGATGATTCTGGTGCCCGACTATCCCGCCAATGCGAACTATCTCGAGCCCTACTTCGATCTCCTGGCGACGGGCGATCGCGAGGTGCTCCTCAGCATCGGCGCGGCTCCCGCCGACGCCGCAGCCGAATCGCGACTGACCCAGTTTGCGGTGCATATGCCGGCTCCCGGCGACGAAGCGTCGGGCGCGAAGGCGGATCAGATGTGGGAGCTTCGCATGCGGACGCTCGGCTACGGCGCCGTGTCGCGCCCTCGGCTCGCGCGCGATGGCGAGCGGATCGCTCTCGGCTACTTCGAGAGCGAGGCCGAGGGTGACGTAACCCGCGGGAGCCTCGCGACGTTCTCGCTTGGGCTCGACGGGTCGCGCGCGGATCCGCCGGCCTGCGTGGATTCCAGCTGCTGCCAATCCAACGGATGTTTTCCTTCGCGCGACGACGGGACGGTCGCGGTGGGCGTCGTCGACGCGCTGGTCGACGGCTCGGACATCTGGTGGATCGTCGACGACACGAGGCCGAGCTTCGTCCGTCTGCCGTTCGGTGCATCAACGCCCCCTGAGCTCCCCGGCACCGGCGGCGCGGGCAGTGGCGGCGCGGGCGGCGCAGGCGCGGGCGGAGACGCTGGCGCGGGCGGAGACGCTGGCGCGGGTGGCGGCACCACCTCCACCAGCGCGACCACCAGCGCTTCGAGCAGTACGACGAGTGGAAGCGGAGGCGGCCCGCCGGCGGACCCCGATGCCCCATCGCAGGGACAGCTGCTGCGCCTCGCCATCCCGGTGCATGCGACCGGCGACACCGTGGTGTTCCTCCTGCCTTCGCCGCGCGGCGGCGAGGGGCTCGCCGTCGGTCCGGTGGGCGGGAACGCCAGCCTCTGGAAGGTGACGCTCGACGAGAGCGGCGCCCCGGGCGAGCCCGTGAAGATCGGCGATCTCCCCGAGGTACGCGATACGCCCCGTCCAGTGTGGATCCCGCGCGAGGGCAAGCCGGCGTTGCTCGTCACGCCGGGAGCCGACATCGGCTCGAAGGCCATCCGGATCTTCGCGGTCGACGAGTCGAACGCGCAGGCGACCCAGGTCGCCTCCATCGATCGCCTCGCCGAGCTGCCGATCGCAGTCGTCCAGGCGGTCGTGGTGGGCGGCAAGCTCTTCATCGCGTGGGTCGACGAAAGCCCCGACTCGGCGAGCCTGCGCGCCACGGTCCTCCCCGAGCCCTGACCCGACGCCAAGCGGCGGCCGGCCGCTTGCGCGAAGCTGCCGGGCGTGGCCAAGTGGGTCCCGATGAGCCAAGTGCTTCCGGCGACTCTCCTCACGACGGTCGCTGGCGCCGGCGCGCCCGTCCTGCTCCTCCACAGCGGCGGGATGTCCTCGCGGCAATGGCGGAAGCTCGAAGGCGTGCTGGCCCAGACGTACCAGGTGATCGCGCCGGACTTCCTGGGATCGGGTGACAATCCGCCATGGCCCGGGGACACGCCGTTCCACTTCGATCTCGATGTCGAAGCGGTGGGCCTCCTCCTCGAGACGCACGACCAGCCCGTTCACCTGGTCGGTCATTCTTATGGCGGGCTCATCGCCCTGATGCTGGCGCGCAGGTACGGGCAGCGGGTGGCAAGCCTCGCCGTCTACGACCCGGTGGCATTCGGCATCCTGCACGATCCGCCGGATGCCGAGGGCCTCGCCGACCTCACGCAGGCCGCAGAAAATCCGCTCTTCTCGGACGACGCGCGCGGCGGAAGCGACGGCTGGTTCGAGCTCTTCGTCGACTACTGGAATGGTCCCGGCACCTATCGCGCGCTGCCGGCGCCAGCGCGCGAGGCGTTCGTACGGGTCGGACGAAAGGTGTACTTCGAGGTCAAGACGCTCACCGCGGATCGAACGCCTGCGTCGGCGTACGCTGGCATCACCGCCAAGACGCTGGTGATCGGTGGCGAAAAGTCCCCGCCGGCCGCGCGGCGCGTGGTCGCGCGCCTCGGCAAAACGATCCCCGGCGCCCGGATCGAGGTCGTCGCGGGTGCCGGGCACATGGGGCCGATTAGCCACGCCGCACGGGTCAACGAGCTTGTCGCCGCGCACGTCGTCGCCGCGTCCTGAGCTGCGCCGTTGGCAGTATCCTCGCGAGCGCGATGAACCAACCTCCGTCTCTCGCGACCGGCGAGCGTGTCATGATCGACCAGCTCGCCGACACGCCGATCGAAGCCATCGAGCGCCACGTGCGCGTCGAGCCGCAGCCCCCGCCCGACGTCACAATGCTCGACTCCGCCGACGTGCTGGTCGCGGTGAAGAGCGCGTCGGTCGGGTGGGTCGATCTCATCATGACGAGCGGCCAGTACCAGCACGTGCCGAAGCCGCCGTACACGCCGGGGCTCGAATACGCGGGCGTCGTCGTGTGGAAGGGCAAGCGAGCCGGTGACCACGTCGCGGTAGGCGATCGCGTGCTCTCCGACGGCCTGCTCACCGGTCCACGCTCGCTCGGCGCCCATCAGCGCTGGGGTGGCTGGGCCAGCTACGCGGTGGCGCCCGGCAACGCGGTGATGCGCATCCCCGGTGAGCTGTCATTCGACCAGTCGTGCAATCTACTAGGCAACTATGAGACCGCCTACCACTGCCTGGTCGCACGCGGGCGCGTCGCCGCGGGCGAGACGGTGCTCATTCACGGCGCCACCGGCTCGACCGGCATGGCTGCCGTGCAGGTCGCGAAGCTCCTCGGCGCGACGGTGATCGCCACCGGTCGCTCCGACGCCAAGCTCGCCCAGGTCACCGCAGCCGGCGCCGACCACGTCGTGCGCACGGTGAACGACGACGGGACGCCGCGCTCGCTGCGCGACGCGGTGAAGGCGCTCACGGCGGGTCGCGGCGCCGACGTCGTCTACGACGGCGTGGGGGGCGACATCTCGGTGGAGAGCCTTCGCTGCGTCACGTTCGGCGCGCGCTACCTCATCGTGGGGTGGGCCGCGACGCCGTTCGTGGCCAAGGGCAAAGGCGGCCGCGGCGCGCCCAATGCCAATGTCCTGCCGACCAACCTCATCATGATGAAGGGCCTCGACGTGCTGGGCTGCCCGGCGGTCATCTCGACCGTGCAGAACCCTTCGATTCGCCCGCCACGTCTCGCGCAGATCCTCGAGTGGGCGGAGCGCGGCGCGATTACCCCGCAGATTTCGCACCGTTTCCCGATCGGGTCGATCAAGGAAGCGATGCGCGCCAAGTGGAGCGGCGAAGTCACCGGCGGATGCGTGGTGCATCCCGCCTGAGCCCTGGGCTCGCGACGCTCGGCCAGCCCTGCACCCTCACCCTGCACAAATTGGGGGTCTGGCGCGCACCCTGCGGCAAAATCGTGGTACTGAACACGAAGCCTTCGGGTCGGTACCAAAGCCGATGTCCAACGATCTCGACAGCCTGCTCGCAGGGCGTGATCACCGAGGTCGTCGCGCTCCTGAAGAGCGGCGAAGAAGCTGATGTCTTCGTCGTCCGGTACCAGGGGCGCGACGTCGCGGCGAAGGTCTACAAGGACCGCACGACCCGAAGCTTCAAGAACAACGCGGCTCGCGGCGCGCGAAGCGGAGGTAGGCCTCGCCGAGCGCCACGAAACGCTCGACTGGCTGCGCCAGCGATCGCTGGTCGAGCCCTTCGCGCAGGGCGATCGCCAGCATCTCGTAGCCCTCCTGCGCGATGGCGGCGAGGAGCGCGCGCTTGTCGGCGAAGTGCCGGTACACGGCCCGGTGGTTCACGCCGACGCGACGGGCCGCTTCGCGCAAGGAGAGACCTTGCGCGCCGCCCTCACGCAGCAGCGAAAGCGTCGCCTCGCGGATGGCGCGTGGCACGTCGCCGTGGTGGTACGATTCGCGCTCTGCCGCGGCGGGCTTCAACCTTGCTCGCCTTGCTGGTCGCCGCTCGGGCCAAGCGCCGTTCAGCCCGGCGCCAGCGCCGGCGGCTCGTCGTCGACGAAGCCCTTCCAGTTGCGCATGTATCGAACGAAGGCCGGCGACAGGCCCGCACCCTCGAGCTGTGCCGGCGTGCGCGGCGCGCGTGCCGGCTCGTCACCACGGAGCGCGAGCTCGGGCCAGGTCGGGTTCACGATGGCCGCGCGCCCGAGCGCGATCGCGTCGGCGCCGAGCTCCAGCTGCTGCTCCGCTTCCTCGCGAGTCCAGATGCTTCCCGCGACGACGATGCGGACCGCGTCGCCCACTGCCGCGCGGAAGAGCCTCGTGGGATGGGCGTCGGGCTTCTTCCGCGTGGGGAGCGCCGAGCGCCACAGCGACAGGTGCAGGACCTCAACGCCGTCATCGGCGATCCACCTGGCGATCTGCACGGTCTCGTCGAGATCGATTCCCTTGGCGTTGCCGTAGTCCTCGGGCGACAGGCGAACGGCGAGGACGAGCGAGGGCGCCGCCGCGCGCACGGCACGCACGACCTCGCGGACGAGGCGAGCGCGGTTGTCGAGGGTGCCGCCCCAGCGATCGCCCCGCTGGTTGTAGACCGTGCTGAGAAACTGCGAGAGCAGGTAGCCGTGCGCGCCGTGCAGCTCGACGGCGTCGAAGCCGGCCTGCTGACAGCGCCTTGCAGCCGCAGCGAACGCGGCGATCACGCCGTCGATGTCGCCGTCGGTCGCGGCACGCGGGAGCGGGGCGGAAGGGTCTTCCCAGGCGCTCGCACTCCACGTGGGGTGACCGCTGACCGTGCTCACCGCGCGCAGGCCGCCATGAAACAGCTGCGCCGACACGAGCGCGCCGCTCCCGTGCACGGTCTCGGCGAGACGCTTCAGCCCGGGAAGCATCGAGTCGTCGTGGACACCGAGCTCCCCCGGCCATGCTTTGCCCTCCTGGGCAACGTACGCCGCGCAGGTCTCGATGAGCCCGAAGCCACCCTCGGACCGGCGCGCAAGAAAGCCTAGCTCCTCATCGGAGAGCGTGCCGTCCGGGTGGCTCTGCTGATTGGTGAGCGGAGCCAGCCAGACGCGGTTCTTCGCCACGATGCCCGGCCGGAGCGCGAGCGGCGCGAAGAGCGGGGAGCGCTCGGTCACCCCGGCCACTTCGGGACCGGGAGGTTCGACGGGAAGGCCGAAGGGATCACGATCTGAGGCGTGTTGTTGTTGCTGTTGGCCGGCCTCGGCTGCTGCTGCGGGGGCTGCTGCTGCGGGGGCGGCTGCTGCGGAGGCGGAGGCGTCGGGCTCGGTGCGGGCGTCGGCGACGGTGCAGGAGTCGGTGCGGGCGCGGGCTCGACGGGAATGATCGGGGGATCTTTGTCGTCGTCGTCGTTCTTCTTACACCCGGAAAGAAATACCGAGCTCGCGAGCGAGCCCACGATCAGAAAGCCTCCGAGCCTTCGCATGTGCGCATTCATGGAGCGAAGTGTCGCACGTGGTGGCGGCGCACTGTCAAATGCGAGGCGCTCGCCGCCGTGCGAGCTTCGCCTGCGGCCTTTGCGCGCCGCCCTCCGAGCACGAGGCATCACGCGCACCGGAGACTCTCCTATTCTCGAGCTCGTGACCGTCCGTACCTCAGCTCGCTCGCTCCCCGGACTCCTCAGCGCGTTGCTCGTCGTCGGCACTGCAGCCATCGGGTGCGGGGACGACACCTCCCCGTCGTCGTCCACCAGCGGCTCGGGAGGCGGAGCAGCGTTCCCCGAAAAGGACTGGGAGGCCGAGGCGGCAGCACTGCTCACCGGACCCGATTGGTATCGCCACGCGGTCTTCTACGAGGTCTACGTCCGCTCGCTCCAGGACTCGAACGGAGACGGGCTCGGCGACCTTCCGGGTCTCACCTCGCGCCTCGACGATCTGAAGAGCCTCGGTGTCGACGCGCTCTGGCTGATGCCCATCATGCCGACGCCGTTCGTCGACTCCGGTTACGACGTCGCCGACTACGAGGACATCAACCCCGACTACGGGACCATCGCCGACTTCGACGCGTTGCTCGCAGCGGCGCACGAACGCGGAATGCGCGTCGTCATCGATCTGGTCCTCAACCACACGTCCAGCGAGCACGCCTGGTTCGAGGAGTCGCGCTCGAGCACCGACAACGCCAAGGCCGACTGGTACGTGTGGAGCGACACGCCTTCCCGCGAGGACATCGGCTGCGGCACCCAGAACCCGACGTTCGGCAACTCGGCCTGGGAGTACGACGAGACCCGCGAGCAATATTACTTCCACCGGTTTTACGCGGGGCAGCCCGATCTCAACTACCGCAACCCCGAGGTGCAAACCGCCACGCTCGACGTCGCGCGCTTCTGGCTCGATCGCGGGGTCGACGGCTTCCGTTGCGACGTGATCGGGCTCCTCGTCGAGTCGGCCGACGATTGCGGCTTCCTCGACGAGACGAAGGACTACGTGCGCGATCTGCGCGAGGTGGTCGAAAGCTACGAGGGCGACCGCGTGGTCATCGCCGAGCCGAGCGATCTCACCAACTCCACCCAGTACTTCGGTGACGGGTCGGACATGGTGCACATGGCCTTCAATTTCGGCTTCGGCTACTTCTGGGGCCTCTACTTCAACACCAAGTCCAACAGCGCCATCGTGAGCACCTTCGACAAGGCGCTCCGCGAGTACCCCCCCGGCTCGCAGGACGCGTTGGTCATTGGATCGCACGATGTGCCGAGAGCGTTCAGCTCGGCCCTCGGCGACGAGACGCGTCACCGCCGCGCGGCGCTCATCCAGCTGACGATGAAGGGGACCCCATTCATCTACTACGGCGAGGAGCTGGGGATGCGCTCGGGCGAGGAGGAGATCGTCGACCTTCGCGACAAGCAGCGGACGCCAATGATCTGGACAACCGAGCCGGGGCATGGCTTCACGACGGGGCAGCCATGGATCGCGTTCGGGGCGGAGGCCGCCACGACCAATCGACAGGTCGAAGAGGGGGACCCGGGCTCGATGCTCTCCTACTATCGGCAGCTGCTCGAGCTGCGGCGTGGTCGACAAGTGTGGGGCACCGGACAAGCGTCCCTGGTGACCTCCGATGTGCCGCAAGTCCTCGCCTTCACGCGAGACGATGACTTCATGCGTTATGCGGTCGCGGTGAACATGACCGACGTCGAGATCACCGCGAAGCTCGCCATCTCGGACGTGGGCAGCGACGCGAAGCTCGTTGTGGGCCAAGGCACACTCGCGCCCACGGCAGACGACGGAACCGCCGAGGTCTCCTTGCCCCCGAGTGAATCCGCCATCTGGCGCACGCGCTGACGGCGGCCCGACGGCACCTGCGATACACTCGAGTGGATGCGCTTCGGATCGGTCGTGTCGGGCGCTGTCGCTGCGGTGCTGCTGCTCGGATCGCTGGGCTGTGGCAGCGATGACGGTCTCGCGGTGGGCGCTGGCGCATCCGACGGCAGCTCGAACTCGTCGGCGCCACAGGTACCGAGCCCAACCAGCGCGGTGGCGGGTGGAGAAGGTGGCTCGGATGGCACGAGCTCTGCGAACGCCACCCCCGGCGTCGGGGGTGGAGACTTCACCTCGAGCGCAGGCAGCGGAGTCCCTGAGGCGTGCCTCGGTGAAGACTTCCTGACGGACCTTGGCAAGGACCACGTGATGGTCGGCGCGCGCCTCGACGAGCCGCTCGCGGCGACGACTCCGCTCGACCTTCGCTACACCCACCTGACGGGCTTGCTGCCCGACGGCGAGGGTCCATGCGAATCGTGTGCGACGGGTTGCGTGACCGACGGGATGTCGTGCAGCAGCGAGGAGCCCGGCGGCTGCGACTGGTGGGGCTGCTGGCCATCCGACGACGACGTGCCGGGCGCATACCTCCGCGATTTTGCCGCAACAGCGCGCGAGCGTGGACAGATCCCGATGGTCACCTATTCCATGGTGGTCTCATCGAGCGGGGCGGACGAGGGCGTCGCCGAGATCGTGGCGATGAACGACGCGGCTTACCTGCGTCGCTACCTCTCCGACTTCCGCTTCGTCCTCCAGAGTCTCGGAGAGGGCCCCGCCCTCGTCCAGGTCGAGCCCGGGTTCTGGGGCTACGTGCAGCAGCTCGACCCGAACCCGTACGCGACGCCGGCCGCGGTCCCCGAGGCCAACCCCGAGGAGTGCGGCGACGAGGAGCCGTCCATCGCGGGGCTCGGTCGTTGCCTGGTGAAGATGGCGCGCCTTCACGCGCCAGACGCGAAGATCGGCCTGCATGGATCGGGGTGGTCGACCGCCATCGACGTGCTGCAGAACGATGACACTTCAGTCGACGTCGTGGCCGAAGCCACGGCTCTCGGAGCCTTCCTCAGCGCGACGGCACCCGACGCCGATCTGGTGTTCATCGACGCAACGGACCGCGACGCGGGCTACAGCGCATCGATCGGACGCGAGACCTGGTGGGACGATACCAACATGACGCTCCCCAACTTCCACCAGGCCTTCGATTGGTCGCGCACGCTCAGCGAGACCATGGCGCGACCCCATCTGTGGTGGCAGCTCCCCTTCGGAAACATGTCGCTCCCCGGCGGGTCGACCCAGTGGACGGACAACCGCCTCGACTACTTCTTTTCTCACATGGGCGAGGTCGCCGCCGCCCACGGGGTGGGCATCGCCTTCGGCGCGGGCGCCGGCGGTCAGGTCACGGCCGAGAGCGACGGAGGCAACTTCGCGTCGAAGGCCAGCGACTACGCCGATGCGGGTGGCCAGCCGTTGTGCCTGGAGTGACGAGGTTTTCGTGAGCTGGCTCCCAGGCTCGCGTTCATGAGCAGATGTGAACGCGTCAGCGGCCGGTGCCGTTGGGCTGGTAGCCGTTGGAGGGAAACTGCCCGTTCGAGGGGAATGGCCCGTTCGGGTACGGCTGGGGCTGCTGTGGATAGCCGTACTGCGGGGTGTAGCCGTTCTGCTGCGGATAGGGCTGCACGCCAGCACCGAAGATGCTCCTTGCGGCGGCGTTGACCAGGGCATCGCGCGACAGCACGCCACCTTCGTCGACCGTGAAGTCGTCCAGGTCGATCGAAAGGGCTCTCGTCGCCGTCACGTTGGCCGACCCCTGCGCCCGGTAGGAGATCGTCGACGAGCCGAGTGTCGTCTGGACGAGACCGGGAACGAGGTTCCACGGGATGGTGACCGGCACGTCGATCTGCGTCGTCTTGTCGGCCGGCAGCCAGATGTTCGGCGAGATCTGCACCGTGGGCAGGCGGTAGCGGTCGTGGAGCGTCACGTCGGCGCGCACGTCGCGGACCATGACGTCGAAGGAGTTGTCGTTGTGGACCGCCATCGTCATCGTCAGGTCGACGCCGTAGAGCGAAACGTTCGAGACGCGCGCCCCTGCGAGCTTCATCGACGGGTCCGAAATGCAGCCGGCGTTCCCCCCGGCGAGGGCCGTCACCATCATGAAGGCGGCGGCAGCCTTCGAAAAACGAGACATCGTCACTTGGCGATCTCCGATTCGGCCTTTACTAGCTGGGCCGTGTAGCTGTCGCTGGTGATCTGGCCGCCGACCTTGTCTTCGTGGTGGGCGGGTACGGCGGGCTCCGAGTCTACAACCGTAGCAGGCGCAATCCGTCCCGGAGGCGTGGGTGACGAGCGGGCATCGCGCCTATGCTCGGCGCGATGCTCACCTTGCGCCGCGCGATCGCCGCCGACGTCCCGATCATCCTCGAGCTCATCCGCGATCTGGCGACCTACGAGCGCGAGCCCGAGGCGGTCGTGGCGAGCAAGGCCGATCTGCTTCGCGACGGATTCGGCGGGGAGCCCGCGTTCTACGTCCTGCTCGCCGACGACTGCGACGACGCGGGGAACAGCGAGACGATCGGCTTCGCACTGTGGTTCTTCAGCTATTCGACCTGGGTCGGACGCCGTTGCCTGTACCTCGAAGACCTGTTCGTGCGCCCGACGCATCGCGGCAAGGGAGCAGGGATCGCGCTGATGCGCGCGCTGGCAGCCGAAGCGCTCGCCGCGAGCTGTCGGCGATTCGTCTGGCAGGTCCTCGACTGGAACACGCCATCCATCCGCTTCTACGAGAGCCTGGGCGCCAGAATCCTGCCCGAGTGGGAGAGCGTCCGGATCGAAGGCGACGCGCTGGCCCGCCTCGCCGAGGGCGCGCTCGCCGTCCGGGCGGATGAAGGGGGCCGCAAGGCGGGCCCTATCGTTCACGGAACCTGACGCCGCAAAGGGAAAACCCCTTGCCGCAGCTCCGCGTCTCCGGAAGAAATGTCGAGATGAGAAGCACCTTGTCGCTCGCTTTCCTTCCGGTCGTGCTCTGTGCCGTGGTCGCCTGTGGCGGCGGGGTCAGCGTCGAAGACGACGGCTCGGGCGGCAATGACGCCGCGAGCACCTCGACGAGCGTCAGCGCCGTTGGCGTGGTGAGTGGCGCGACGGCCACAGCGACCTCGACCGGAACGTCCAGCTCGGACGGCGGCGCGGGCCCGGTCGGCACGTCGATCGTCGCTTCGAGCGGCGAGGGTGGAAGCGGGGGCATCGGCACCACGACCGGCGAAGGCGGCTTCGGAGGCGGCGGCGACGTGGGCAGCAGCGGCCAAGGCGGCGTAGGCCCGGTCGGATCGAGTGGCAGCGGCACCGAGCCGTTCCTCTGCGGCGAGCAGGTGTGCGCCGACGGCGACATCTGCTGCGCCTCCCAGCAGGGCGTCAGCTGCGCGGGTCCCAATGACCCTTGCCAGGCCGTCCTCAACTGTCAGAGCGCCGCAAACTGCGACAACGGCCAGATCTGCTGTCTGCAGGGCGGGGTCGGCGATGTCCAATCGCTCTGCGCGGACGAATGCGAAGCCGGCCCACTCGGCCCCGTGCAGCTGTGCGAGAGCGCCGACGAGTGTCCGCCCGACGTGCTCTGCCAGGAAGTGTTCGGCAACTACAAGGTCTGCTCGAACGGCTTCGGCGGCTGAACCTCCCCGATGGGGCGCAGACCCCGCCGATTCACGGCTTTTTTGGCGAATCGGCGCGCGGCTGAGTAGGGTCGTGCGCGATGCCCACCGCACGCGAAGCCGCGCCGATCTTCACGCGACAGCGGGTCGCCCTCGGCGTGGTACTGGCCTGGTCGAGCGTGGTCATCGCGGCCTGCGCGGTGCCGGGGTTCAGCCTCGGTGACTCGGGCGCCTCGGTCGACGCCGGCGCCGAGGAGACGACCAGCGACGACGACGGCAGCGAAGACGGCGGCGACGGCGGCCGTAGTCTGCTCGGCTGCAGCATCCGCAACGTCGGGGACATCAGCGACTGCCCTGGCGATTGCAATGCCGCGATCGAAGGCGCCGAAGGCGTCTACCAGTGCACGATCACCTGTGATGCAACGACCCAGGACTGCGGGGCGGGATACTACTGCCAGCTCTTCGCAGACGGCGGGACGGCCTGTCTCGGCGACTGCTCGGGCGGCACGGCGTGCACCAGCGGCGACGACGCGTGCGACGAGGTGCTCTCGGTCTGCCTCCCCGCGTCCAAGAGCAGCTCGAGCAGCGGTGACGGCGACGGCCCGACCGAGGTCTCGGTGACGTGCGACTTCGAGATCGTGGAGAGCACCAAGGACTGCGACGAGGACTGCGACAACCCCGTCTACACGGGCGACGGGCTCTTCGTGTGCACCCAGGGCTGCGACGTCGAGGCGCAGGACTGCGCGGGTCCCAAGTACCGCTGCGAGGAGGTCGATGACGGCACCGGCGCGTGCTTCCTCGACTGCTCCGGCAACAACGCGTGTCCGGGCGAGGACTTTGCGTGTGATGCGTCCCTGGAACTCTGCATCCCCGTGCGCTAGGAGGGCGCTGGGTTTCGCCGATACCGCCCGCGATCCCGGCAGCGCGCGTGCTCACGTCCAGGAATCCTGAAGCGCCTGGAGTTTCACTACACCCCGAAACACGCCAGCTGGCTCAACATGGTGGAGATCGAGATCTCCGTCCTGGCCGCTCAGTGCCTCGATCGCCGCATACCCGATCGCGCGA
>Ga0105046_10003172_pt1 | contig 26045 bp, 19 predicted proteins | sample MAT03_FD_78385 | JGI IMG/M metagenome (GOLD analysis project Ga0105046, IMG submission 78385) | Freshwater microbial communities from Lake Fryxell liftoff mats and glacier meltwater in Antarctica - MAT-03 (megahit assembly) | ecosystem: Environmental > Aquatic > Freshwater > Ice > Liftoff...
CCCGCGCGCTTCAAACCCGCAAAATCTTGCGCGCACAATTTTGTTGGAGCCGGCACGGAACAGACCCTCTTGAAGACGATGCCCGACGAGCCGCTGCCACTGCTACAGGAATTCATCCTTGATCTTCGCGGCCTCAGCAGCAATCCCGCTTAACCGTGTGGCCTGGCCGACCACGAAGTCACCAAGCTGCGAGGCAAAAGCACGCTCGTCGTCGCCCACATACACGTCCGCCGCGGCTTGCGCCGGCGCGTGCTGCGTCGCCAACTTTGCCAGCCGCATAGCCTCGCGTTGCAGCAAGCGCTTGTCGATACCGCAGCGCCGCGCAAAGTCGGCCAGCTGAAACGCTCCCACTTCCTCCAGCCTGAACGCATCGCCCCAGGCCATGGCAAGCTCATGGTCGAGGCCCGGGTACTGCAGCACGCTGACCAGGTCGTACCACGGCGCCGGCTCCAGAGCTTCGCGCCGAACGAAGAATGAAAAGTTCTTGCCGTGGGCGTCGCAGTTGCCGATCAGGAATTGGAACAAGGCCCACCGAAGCAGCGTCAGGCGTGCCGCAGGATCGGCGCAACTCAAATTCCGAAACCCGCGCCGTGCCAAAGTCCGAAAGATCCGCCCTCAAGCACGCCGCTGCTCGTCTCCATTCAAGGGTTTGTACGGGTGTACAAGAACTTTGTACGCTTGTTCAATAACGCGATGGACACCCGGACCCGGCCTGCCAGATCGTCCCGCGCAAACAGCGAGCGCGACGTCGAGCCACGCCCGGACCGCAAACTCGCCATCCTGCTGGCGGCCGAAAAGCTGTTCGCGCAAAGCGGCTACCACGCGGTGACGATTCGCCAGATCGCCGACGAGGCGTCGGTGCCGCTGGCGCTTGTGGGCTACTACTACGGGCAAAAGCATGAGCTGTTCGAGGCCATCTTCGAGCATTGGCGTCCAACCATCGAAGAACGCTTGACCGGCCTGCAGGCAGCGGTTGACACGGGCGGTCCCGATCTGCTGCGCCATATCGTCGAGGCCTTCGTGCAACCGGTACTTCGTATACGCGCCAGCGCCGAGGGCGAGTTCTACGCGCTGTTGGTGGCGCGCGAACTCAGCTACGCATCGCCCGAGGCGGACCGGGTGTTGCGCCGCCATTTCGATCCTCTGGCGCATGCCTATATTGCCGCGCTGCATTCGGCGCTGCCGCACGCCAGCATCGGCGACGCCGCCTGGGCCTACCAGTTCGCGCTCGGCAGCCTGTTGCACCACATGAGCGACCAGCGCGTGGAGCGCCTGTCCGGCGGTGCCAACAGGCCCAACGACGTGGCCTCGCACCCCATGCTGGTGCGTTTCATCGAAGGCGGCGTCCGTGCCGCGTTGCCGTTGCCGCTACCTTTTTCGCGTCAGATACCAGCGACCCCCTCCCCAACCCAAACCTCAACCCAACGGAGACACCCATGAAACTTCGCCGCACCCTTTTGTCCGCCGCTGCGCTGGCCGCCTTCGCTACGCTGGCGCATTTGCCTGCCCAAGCGCAGCAAGTCATCAAGCTGACGGTCACCGCCGGCCACCCGCCGGTCTTCCTGTGGGTCAAGACGACCGACGAGGTCTTCATTCCCGAGGTCGACAAGCGCCTGGCCGCGGCCGGCAACAAATACAAGATCGAGTGGACCAAGGCCTGGGGCGGCACGCTGATCAAGCTGGGCAGCGAGTCCAAGGGCGTGGCCGACGGCATTGCCGACATCGGCCTGGTCAGCACCATCTTCGAGGCGGCCAAGTTCCCGATGCAGAACGTCACCTACTACACACCCTTCGGCAGCGAAGACGTGGGCGTCATCAGCAAGACCATCGCCGAGCTGCAGAGCAAGATACCGGCCATGGCCGACGCCTGGAACAAGAACGGCCTGACCTATCTCAACGGCATGGCGCTGGACAGTTACCACATCTGGAGCAATTTCCCGATCACCAAGATCGAGGACCTGCAGGGCAAGAAGCTCAGCGCACCGGGGCCGGCCGCGAACTGGGTCAAGGGCACCGGCGCGGTCGCGGTGGCCGGCACGCTGAACAGCTATTACGAGGACATCAAGTCCGGCGTGTCCGACGGCGCCGTCGTGTTCTCCACCGGCGCCTGGGGCGCCAAGCTGCACGAGGTCGCGCCTTATGTCACCAAGGTGAACTTCGGCTCCCAGTTCTCCGGCGGCCTGGCGGTCAACAAGTCGCGCTTCGACAAATTGCCACCCGAGGTGCAGAAGGCGCTGCAAGAAGCCGCAGATGAATGGTCAGCCCAATACGCCAAGGCCCAGACGGCTGCGGTCAGCACGGTGTTGCAGAACATGACCAAGGCCGGCGCCAAGATCAGCGAGCTGACACCGGCCGAGCGCAAACGCTGGGCCGATGCGCTGGGGCCGGTGGCCAAGACCTGGAGCGCGGACGTGACCTCCAAGGGTGGCCCGGGCCAGGATGTTCTCAAGCAATACACCGACGCCCTCAAGCGCAGCGGCGCCCAGTTGCCGCGTGACTGGACCGCCAACTGAACATGGCGCGCCAGGCGCCAACGGCGGTCGCACAGGACAGCTACGGAACACAATTGCCCGGGCAGTTCCAGCGCCTGGGCAAGGTCCTGAACGCACTGGGCACGGTGTGGATCATTGCGCTGATGCTGCTGATCAACAGCGATGTGCTCGGTCGCAACCTGTTCAATGCGCCGGTGAGCGGCGTCACTGAGCTGGTGGCGCTGTCCATCGTCGGCATCGTCTTCCTGCAGTTGGCCGACACGCTGCACAGCGGGCGCTTCACGCGCGCGGACGTGCTGCTGGCGCGGCTCAAGGAGACCCGCCCCGTGTTCGCGGCGCGGCTGCAGGCGCTTTACCACTTGATCGGCGCCGGCCTGATGGGTGTCATCCTGTGGGCTGCCTGGGCGCCGCTGGTGGAGTCAGTGCGCATCCGCGAATACGTTGGCGCGATCGGCGCCTTCACGGCCCCAGTCTGGCCGGTACGCCTGATCATGCTGATCGGCCTGTCTGCCACCCTGGTGACCTTCGTGCTGCTGGCGTGGGCCGACTGGCAACGGGCGCGCCAGATTCAGGGTGATGCGCCATGATGGGCCGCCGCCACTGCAGCGACTATTACACCGTTCGTCCTGAGCTTGTCGAAGGACTGACAGGTATCGACCGCTCAGGTTGCCCGACATGGACCACGCTCGCAAAGAGCCCACTCTTCTGGGTACGCCGAGGACTGGCAACATGACCAACGCCATGATCGCCAGCGGCTCGCTGGTGCTGATGCTGCTGCTGATCTGGGGCGGCCTGCATGTGGCGGTCGTGCTCGGCCTGGTGTCCTTCATCGGCGTGTGGCTGATCAAAAGCGATGTCTCGATTGCCGCCAGCCTGCTGGCGACTGCGGCCAACGACGCGATCAACAGCCATATCTTCGGCGTCGTGCCGCTGTTCGTGCTGACCGGTTTCCTGGTGGCCAAGGCTGACGTCGGCAAGGACGCGTTCGAGGTGGCGAATCAGCTGTTCCGGCGTTTGCGCGGCGGCCTGGGCATCGCCACTGTCGCGGCCAACGCGGTTTTCGCGGCCATCACCGGCATCTCGATCGCGTCAGCGGCCGTGTTCACGCGGGTCGCGGTGCCGCAGATGCTGCGCTTCGGCTACCGCGGCGGATTCGCCACCGGCGTCGTCGCCGGCTCTTCGGTGCTGGGCATGCTGATACCGCCCAGCCTGCTGATGATTCTGTACGGTTTTCTGTCCAATCAGTCGGTGGGAGACATGTTCACGGCCGGCATCATTCCGGGCCTGATGCTGGCCACGGCCTTCGGCATCGGAATCGTTCTGATGGCCTACCTGCGCCCGGGCATGGTGTTTGAGGGCGGCGTGCCGATTCCTGTGGACACCCAGGACATGATGGGCATTGGGGAGATTGTGCTCAAGTTGCTACCCAGCATCGTGATGATCGTGGCCGTACTCGGCGGCCTGTACGCCGGGTATTTCACCGCCACGGCGGCAAGCGCGGTCGGCGCTGGCCTGGCACTGGTGATTGCACTGATCAAGCGCAAGCTCGACGGGCCGGGCTTTTGGAGCGTATTGACCGAGACCGGCCATGTGACCGTGGCCGTGAGTTTCCTGATCATCTGCGCCAGCATCTACACCCGCATGCTAGCCATGTCGGGCATGCCGCAGTTCCTGGTCGAGACCATGGCGCAGGCCGGGCTCGGGCGCACTGCCTTCCTGCTGTTGTACGTGGGCATCGTGATCGCACTGGGCACCATCATCGACTCCTCGTCGATCATGCTGATCGTGCTGCCGCTGATGCTGCCGATCGCCGAGCAGTTCGGCATGAACCTGATCTGGTTCGGCGTGGTCACCGTCATCGCGGTCGAGATCGGTCTGCTGACGCCGCCCTTCGGCCTGTCGGTGTTCGTCATCAAGAGCACGCTGGCTGAGCCCGGTATCTCACTGGGCGACATCTTCCGCGGCACCATGCCGTTCACACTCATCATGCTGGTCGTGCTCGGCCTGTTGATGGTGTTCCCGCAGATTAGCCTGGTATTACTCAAATGACCAACAACATCAATCCCCTGGCCGGCTTCATGGTCGACCGCGCGAGCATTCGAACCATCGGCCAAGGCCTGCAACGCCCCGAATGTATCCTGGCCGAACCCGACGGCAGCCTGTGGGCGGCCGACGCGCGTGGTGGCGTGACCCACATCGCCGCCGATGGATCGCAGCGCTTCATCGGGCAGCGCACCGACCCGCGTTTCGCACAGGCCGCAGCCGATACCGCTGACGCGTTCGAGGCCAAGTTCACGCAAGGGACCTTGCCCAACGGTCTGGCCTTTGCCGCCAACGGCGATATCCTGATCTCGAATTTCGGCACCGATCTGCTTGAATGCATGACGCGCGACGGTCAGACCCGCACCTTGTTCGACCGCATCGACGGTCAACCGATCGGCAAGGTCAACTTCGTGCTGCGCGACACGAAGGACCGGATCTGGATCACGGTGTCGACCAAGGTCAACCCCTGGACCAAGGCCGCCAGCAGCCGCGTGCGCGACGGTTATATCGCGGTGGTCGAGCCCGGGCGCGGCATCCGCATCGTGGCCGACGGCTTTTATTTCACCAACGAGATCCGGCTCGACGCGAAGGAAGAGTGGCTCTACATCGTAGAGACCACCGGGCCATGGATCAGCCGCATGCGGCTGGACGAATCCGACCCGGGCGGCGTGCGCCTGACCGAGCGCGAGGTGTTTGGCCCGGCCAACCTGGGAGGCCCGCCCGATGGCATCGCCTTCGACGCCTTCGGCAACCTCTGGTGCACCCTGGTCATGGTCGATCAGCTGATTGCGCTGACACCCCAGGGTGACAAGCTGCTGCTGCTGGACGACGGCGACAAGGACGCCAGCCGCAATTTGCTCGAGAAGATGGTTGCCGGCACCGCGACGGCAGACGACATGGCCCGTGCGCGCGGCTCCATCGCGCCATGGATGGCCAGCATCACGTTCGGTGGGCCGGACCTGCGCACCGTCTATGTCGGCAGCCTGCTGGGCACGACGATTCCGCATTTCCGCTCGCCGGTGGCCGGGCTGCCGATGGTGCACTGGGCCGGCGCCAACCAACCCCCAAACTGACACGGAGAAACACATGACGCGCAAATTTGTCGACCTCTCGATCTTCCTGGAGAACGACGTTCTCAGCGACCCGCCCGCCTTCGCGCCCAAGATCGAATATTTCACGCACGAGAACACCTTCGCGCAGATCGAGCCTTTTTTCCCCGGCCTGAAGAAGGAAGACTTGCCCGACGGAGAAGGCTGGGCCGTGGAGACGGTCAGCCTGTCGACGCACAACGGCACCCACCTGGACGCGCCCTACCATTTCCACAGCACGATGAACAAGGCGCTGGGTAAGCAGGAGAAATCGATTGCGATCCACGAGGTGCCGCTGGAGTGGTGTTTCCAGCCCGGCGTCAAGCTCGACTTCACGCAGTTGGCCGACGGCTACGTTGTCACCGCAAACGACGTGGAGAAAGAACTCGCGCGTATCGGCCACACCCTGGAGCCGCTGGAAATCGTCGTCATCAACACCCGCGCCGGCAAGCGTTATGGCCATCCGAACTACGTCGCCTCCGGTTGCGGCATGGGTTACGAGGCCACGATGTACCTGCTCGAGCGCGGCATCCGCCTGACCGGCACCGACGCCTGGAGCTGGGACGCACCGTTCGTGCACACGGCGCAAAAATACGGCGCCAGCCACGACGCATCCCTGATCTGGGAAGGCCACAAGGCGGGGCGCGACATCGGTTATTGCCACCTGGAAAAGCTGCACAACCTGGAGGTGTTGCCGCCAACCGGGTTCTTCATCTCGTGCTTCCCGCACAAGATCCGCGGCGCATCGGCCGGCTGGACCCGCGCAGTGGCCATCTTCGACGAGCGGCTCACCGCCGCCGCCTGACGCCGCGATCAACAACGCGCCCACGAACACGTTAGTCCCCGTACCACCAACCATGCAACGCAACCATACCCACAACCCCGCTAGCGCGAGCTGGCTGCCTGCGGCCAACGCAGCCGGCTGCGACTTCCCGATCCAGAACCTGCCGTTAGCGGTATTCCGTCGCACGGCCAGCGACGAGGCTTTTCGTGGCGGTGTCGCCATCGGCGACCAGATCGTCGACCTGGCTGCGCTGGCTGGCAGCGCGGGCCTGAGCGGTCTGGCCGCTCAGGCCGCGCAAATGGGCGCACGTACGTCGCTCAACGACTTGCTGGCATCGGGCCCCAAGACCTGGCAAGCGCTGCGCCATGCGCTGTTCGCATTGCTGGAGCGGGACGCGACGCCCGACATGGTCAGCATCACACGTGGCAGCCTGGTGCCAATGGACGCGGTGGAATACACACTACCCAACCGCATCGGCAACTACACCGATTTCTATACCTCGCTCGACCATGCGCGCAATGTCGGCGTGCTGATCCGCCCCGACGATCCGGTATCACCGAACTTCCGCTGGATGCCGATCGCCTACCACGGCCGCGCGTCGAGCATTGGCGTGAGCGGCCAGCAGTTTCCACGGCCGATGGGCCAGGCCATGCCGCCGGGCGCGACGACACCGGTCTACGGCGCCTGTGCGCGGCTCGACTACGAACTGGAACTGGGCGTACATATCGGTGTGGGCAACCCACAAGGCAAGCCGATTGCGCTGGCCGAGGCCGAGTCGCACATCTTCGGCATCTGCATGCTCAACGACTGGTCGGCGCGCGATATCCAGTTCTGGGAAATGAACCCGCTCGGCCCCTTTCTGGGCAAGAACTTCGCCACCACGATCTCACCGTGGATCGTCACGATGGAAGCGCTGCTGCCCTACCGGCAGGCATGGACACGCGCCGATGGTGAGCCCCAACCCCTCGCCTATCTCGACACCGACAACAACCGCAAGGCGGGTGCACTCGACATCGAGCTCGAGGTTGCGCTACAGACCACGCAGCGGCAGCGCAACGGCGACGCACCCGCACGGCTGACGCGCACCAGCTTCCGGCACCAATACTGGACCGTGGCGCAGATGGTGGCGCACCACACCATGGGCGGCTGCAACCTGCAACCGGGCGACCTGCTCGGCACTGGAACCATCAGCGGTCCCAGCCCGGATCAGGCTGGTGCCATCATCGAACTGGCCAAGGGCGGCACGCAGCCGCTGACGCTCGAAGGCGGTAGCGGCCCGGCTGAACAAAGGCGATTTCTGGAAGACGGCGACAGCGTGATCTTCCGCGGCTGGTGCGAGGCGCCAGGCGCAGCCCGCATCGGCTTCGGCGAATGCCGCGGCACCGTATTGCCCGTTGCCGGCGCGGCGCCAGCCAGCTGACCATGGTGACGCAGCAACACAGCATCGCGCACGATGCTCAGGCCTCACCTGACCCCTCGCCCATGCCGCGCAGGTCATCGAACACCGGAACCGCCGACAGCAGGACCAGGATACCGGCCAGCGGCACGGTCGCCAGATAACCGAACTGCTGGAAGCCTATGGCGCCCAGCACGCCGCCGACCAGGAAACTGGCGATCAGCATTGTGAGCATCGTCAGACGGTCGCGGTCGGCAAGCACACGCTGCTCCGGCCCCGCGTCGGTCCGATTCCAGTACACCAGCTTGCCCAGCTCGATGCCCAGGTCGGTGACGACTCCGGTCAGATGGGTGGTGCGCACCACCGAACCCGAGATCTTCGTGATCACCGCGTTCTGCAGACCCATCGTGAAACACAGCAGCATCACGGTGGCCGGCACGAACAGGCCGGGGACGTCGGCCAGCGTCGCGCCCATGAATCCGAACAGCAGGAACAGGCCGGCCTCGAGCAACAAGGGCAATGCGAACAGGCTGCGCAAGGCGCGTCGGCGCCCGAAATTGATCATGATGGCCGACACCATCGCGCCAAACAGAAACGACAAGGCGGCGCCCAGCGCACCCAGGGCCAGCGTGAACTCGCCCAGCGCCAGGTTGTCCGCCAGTGAGGACACGATACCGGTCATGTGCGAGGTGTATACCTTGACGGCGAGAAAGCCGCCCGCATTGGCGGCGCCGGCGATGAAAGCCAGCGTGACGCCGAGGTGGCGGATGGTGCGTTGCGAACTGGCGTTGCTGGTCAGACTACGCGCGTACTGGATAGGCATGCTCCGATGGTAATGAGGCGCGACCGGTACCGCTACACCATAGCGAGCACACCATAGCGAGCCCACCATAGCGGGCAGGCCAGTTTCAGGGTGTGCTGAGACCCTCTGTGGCCCGGCTACCCTCCCTTGGCATAGGATGTGGCGATGAAATGCGCGAGCTGCCAATTCGACGTGTCCGCGGATTTTGCTTTCTGCCCCCGGTGCGGGAGCAAGCTGGCCACGGTTGCACCTGCTATAGCTGCAGAGGCCGATCGCCGGTCCGCGACCGTATTGTTCGCGGACCTGACGGGATTCACGGCGATTTCCGAGAAACTGGACCCAGAGGACGTGCGTGCGCTGCAGACGGACCTGTTCGGCGCCCTGCGCGCAGTGATCGAGCGGTTTGACGCCTTCCTCGAGAAATTCGTCGGCGACGCGGTGATGGCAGTTTTCGGCGCGCCGGTGGCCCATGAGGACGACCCGCAGCGCGCCTTGCATGCTGCGCTCGAAATGCATATGTGCGCAGCGGAACTCAGCGAGCGCTGGCGCAATCGACTCGGCCATCCGCTGACGCTGCACATCGGCATCAACTCTGGCCGCGTGGTTGCCGGAAACCTCGGGTCGGCGGCAGATGCGGCCTATGCCGTGACCGGCGATACGGTCAACACAGCGGCGCGCCTGCAATCGGCGGCGGCGGCGGGGCAGACACTGGTGAGTCAGGCAACGTTCGAGCTGACACAAGGCGAGTTCGCGTTCGAGTCCGGTGGAAACCTTGCGTTGAAAGGCAAGTCCGAACCTTTCCCCGTCCACCGGCTGCTCGGTGTGCAAGCCCAGCCACACGCCGTGCGTGGCCTCGCCGCGCACGGCCTTAGGGCGCCGCTGACGGGACGTGACGCTGAACTGACGCAAATGGTCGACGCCGCCACCGGCGTGCTGAAGGGCCGTGCGCAGGTCGTGAGCCTGGTCGCTGAAGCCGGCGTGGGCAAGACGCGGCTGGTTGACGCCTTGCTCGAACGACTGGCCGGCACGACGGAATTCAGTCACTCCTCGATACGCCGTGTCGTGTGCTCCCCACTCGGCCAGCGGCCTTATGGGGTCACTGCGGGCCTGTTCCGCGAAGCCTACGGCATCGCGCCGACGGACCCGCTGCAAGAAGCGCGCCGCAAGGTGGAGGAAGGCATGCGCGGGATGGACGCGCAAGAGGTAGAGGTCGCGCTGGTGGTCCCGGTCGTCGGCTACATCCTGGGCTTGCAGGTGACAGGAGGAACCAGCGAGATAGAACCCGAACGGCTCAAGCGCCAGATCTTCATGACGCTGCGCACGGTGCTCGAGCGCCGGCTGGCCCAGGGGCCGCTGGTGCTGGTGGTCGAAGACTTGCAGTGGGCGGACGCCGCGTCGATCGAAGGCCTGCACACCTTGTCGGACTGGCTCAGCGAGCGCCCGCTGGTGGTGGTGCTGACCGGCAGGCCACCGTTTGACCCTGCGGCGTTGGACTTCGGTCGGGCCACGCATACGGTCGTGCGGCTGGGGCCACTCGCAGATGGCGCCATCGAAGCCCTGCTTTTAGCCCTTTTTGGCACCGCCAAACCTTATCCCATCGCGCGCGAACTGCATCAGCGCATCGTTCGCCAGGCAGGCGGCAATCCGCTATATCTCGAAGAGGTCGTCCGCGGCTTGATAGCCGATCGCGTGCTGACCCGTGATGCCAACGGATGGCACTGCGTACCGACGATCGAAACGGTAATGGTGCCCTCGTCGATCGAAGGTCTGCTTTTGTCGCGGGTCGACCGTCTGCCGGCGCCGGTGCGCCGAACGCTGCAGAGTGCCGCCATCCTCGGGCAGGAATTCGAATCCGCGCTGTTGCCCGAGGTCGATGCGCAAGCCGGCGATCCGGCCATGCTCGCCTTGTTGTGTGACGCCGAGTTGCTGGTGCCGGTGCGCATCGCCGGTGCGCCGGCAGCGCAACATCCGGCGCACGCCTACCGCTTCGCCAGCACCATGGCGCATGACGTGGCCTACCAGAACCTGCTGCTGCGCAGGCGCACCGAACTGCACCAGCGTGTCGGAACCGCTCTCGAGCGGCTGCGCGGCACCAGCCCGCAACGGTTGGAAGACCTGGACGCCCTGTGCCACCATTTCAGTCGGGGGCAGGACCAGGCGCGTGGTGCGCGTTACCTCGTGGTCGCGGGCGACTGGGCGCGCGGTATCTATGCCAACGAGGATGCCCTGCGTTACTACGACCGCGCCTTGTGCATCCTGCAAGCCGATGCGGTACACGACATCCAGGCCATCAGCGGCATCCGCGAACACATGGGCGATCTGCTGGGCCCCATCGGTCGCCGCGAACAGGCACGCACGCAATTCGCCGCCGTTCTCGCGTGGTCCGGCGCCACTGCGGATACGGTGCGGGAGGCGCGTATGCAACGCAAGCTCGCCGGCCTGCATTGGGATGCGGGCGAGCGCGAACCCAGTTTCAGCTGCTTGCGTGAAGGCTTGCGTCTGCTCGAACGTCTTCACACTGCCGATGAAAACGACATCAGCGCCGACATTGAGCTCGCCCACCTGTGCCAGGAGATGGGGCGGCTCTCGTTCCGATGTGGCGACAACCAGGGCGCAGTGGATTGGGCCGGGCGCGCATTGCAGCAGGCGGAGCGGGCGGAGCGGCTCGGCCAGGACGACCCGATTGCACGCCGGGCGGCGGCGGCAGCCATCTCCCATGCGCTTAATACTCTGGGCGCCGCGCTGGCCCGGCTCGCGCGCCCAACCGAAGCGGTGGTTCACATCGAGCGCAGTGTCACCGTGGCACAGGAGGCCGGGCTATTGCAGGCGGCTTGCCGCAGCTACGCCAATCTCAGCGTGCTGTATGCGACGCTCGACCCGGGACGCGCGGTCACGACCTGCCAGATGGGGCTCGACACCGCCAAGAAAATCGGCGATCTCGGTTTCCAGTCGCGTCTGTACGCAAATCTTGCCGTGGCGTATTGCGCGCTCACGCAACGTTGTGACGACGAGGGCTTGAAGGCGGCGCAATCCGCAATCGACCTTGACCGGCAGTTGGGGCAGCTTGACCATCTGGCGGTGCCGCTGATCGTGCTCGGGCAGATCCACCAGTGCCACGGCAACGCAGACAAGGCGCTGCATTATTACGAGGAGGCGCTGGCGTTGGCCGAGGAAATGGGCGAACCCCAACTGATGTTCCCCTGCTACGAAGGCATGGCGACGGTGTACCTCGATCAGGGCGACGACGCGCGTGCCGAGTCCTACTTCACCCGGGCCGACGAGGTGTGCGCCAAGGCAGGCGTGGACCGCGATTCGCTGGTCGTTCTGCCGTTTCTGTGTTGATACTGGCGATCAATGCCCGCAGCAGCATGTCAGCTGCGTGATCGCACGCCCGCATCCTGCAGCCAGCGGCGCGCCCAATCCGGCGCGTTGAGGCCCAGGGGACCCATCACCGCCTCCGGCTGTTCGACCACGCGCACCGGGTCCAGGTCGGCATAGCTGGCCAGAATGTCCGTACGCCGCTCGCGCAACACCGTCGAGCCAGGCTCCAGCCCGGCCACCAGCGTCAGGCCTGACGGCGCCACCGGAAGTGTCACCACCCACAAGCGCGGCCGGAGCGCCCGCAGGCAGGGCACGATCTTCCAGCCGTCACCGGTGTAGAACCCGGATCGCCGCTCCCGTGCCGCGGTGAGCGCCGTGAGCGGCAGGGTGTCGTGCAGCACCACCAGGGCGCCCGGCGCCGCCCAGGCCTCCAGCCCAAGAAAATCGTCCAGTACGCTTTCAAAGCGGTGGTCGCCGTCGACGAACGCCAGGTCGAAGCCACCGCCGTGCAGGGCGCAGTCCGCGGGCGGCGCGCGCAGAAACTCCGCGCTGGCCTGGCGGTACAGCTGCGCTTGCGTGGAGCAGGCCGCCAGCGGGTCCCCGACGGGCGCCGGGTCTACCCCGACCACCCGCGTGGGCGCTTGCGCCAGGGCCAGTGACTCGCCTTTTTCCACGCCGATCTCCAGGTACAGCCCCGGCCGCAGTTCGCGGTGCAGCCAGCCGAGCCACTGGCGGTAATCGGGCCCGGGCCAGCGCAGCCGAGCCAGGGCCAGGTTCACCTTCGGCAGGTTGGGCTCCTGCGCCAGCGCTTGGCGCAGGACCGCCTCTGCCGCACCGGGCTGGCCGCGCGCCATCAGCAGGCGCGCCCGCAACAGCGCCGGGCGCTCCAGCGGATGCGCGGTCATCAGGCCGACCCCGCCTGTCCCAACACGCGGCGCAGCGTGTGGCCGAACAGTTCGGGGTCATAAAGCCGGGCGCACTGCTCCCAGGCGGCATGCTGCTGGCGCTGCCATGCCGCATCCTCCTGCAGCAGCCGGGCGATAGCCGAAGCGAAGGCCGGGGCATCGCGCGCGCCAAGAATGTCCAAGCCCTCACGCCATTGCAGTTGCCGCACCAGCAGCGCCGACGCCACAGTGGGAATGCCATGGGCGGCGGCTTCGATCACCTTGGCCGGTACGCCACCGGCAAACCGCACCGGCGCGACGAAGACCCGGGCCGCGTCGTAGTGCGGCTCCAGCGCCTGCCGGGGGCCCAGCAAGCGCACGTCTGGGGCCGCCGACGCCGCCACCTGGTCCGACAGGCAGACACCCACCACCGACAGCACCGGCGCCACCGGCAAGCGCTGGCGCAGCAATGGCATCACCTCCCGGATGAACCACAGCAGGCCGTCCTCATTGGGGGTTCCCGAATGCAAGGCGCCCACGAACAACAGGCCGCTACGGTCCGCCGGTCCGGGTGCGTCGCGGCGCGGCTCGATGCTGTGGCTCAGGACGTGGGTGCGCAGGCCGGCCGCCGCGAAGTGACGGGCGTCGCGCTGCGACACCACCAGCACGTCGTTGGCTCCAGCGGCCAACGCCATTTCCGCGTCGATGCGGGCCTGCCCGGCGGCGCGACCCAGCGGCCGCCCCTGTACACCGGCCATCGCGATCTCGCGCAGTGCGAAGAGCGCTTCCGCGTCGTAGACCAGACGCATTCCAGCGAACAGCTCGGGCCTGCGGGCCCGCAGCGGCGCCAGCGCCTGCAGGTTGGGCGGCCGGCTGATCATGAGCACGTCATAGACGCCGCGGCGGCGGGCAAGGAAAGCCTCGAGTCCACCCAGCCCGTGATCGAGCGCAACCTCGACGCTTTGCGGCAAAGACGCACGGATGGCGCGCCAATCGTCCTGCGCCGTCCACAGGGGAAATAGCGTCACCGGCCAGCCCTGAAGCGCCTGCAACATCAGCCGGGCCCTCGGCAGGCCGCCGCCGCGCGCCATGTGCGGCACTTCGTTTTCCAGGAAGAGCACCCGCGGCAAGCGCGGCAGGTCTTCGGGCGAGCGCCAGCGGTCGCCGTCCAGCGGTAGCGGCTGTGGAAGCGGCTGGCCTTTCAGCCACGTTGCATGGCGGGCACAGAACACCGCGCGGTTGCGCTCCATCAGGACCGTGGCGCTGTCGCCCGTCGCGCTGCCCCATTCAACATGCTCCACCAGCACGGAAGGTTCGTACACCACTCGAAAGCCGGCCTGCCACACGCGCAGGCAGTAGTCGGTGTCCTCGTAGTAGGCCGGCGCATAGGCCTCGTCGAAGCCGCCCAGCATGCGCCACACCGAGGCCGGCGTCACCAGGAACACCCCGGAGACAAAGTCGCTCGCGCGGGCGGCGCGCGCGACGTGACCGAAGGCATCCTCGCCGCGGCCGATGCCACCAGTGGAGCCATCGGCAAACACCCTGTTGCCGGCCTCTTGCAGGCCGCCATCGGTCAGCACCACGCGCGCACCCAGCACGCCGATTGCCGGATCGCCCCGCATGGCCGCCAGGGTCGCCTGCAGGGCGCCTTCCTGCAGGATGGCATCGCTGTTGAGAAATGCCAGCCGCTGCCCGCTGGCCGCCGCCGCGCCCTGCCGGGCCGCCAGGAGAAAGCCCAGGTTGTCCGCATTGCGGATGATGCGCGCCCCCCGCACCCGTTCCAGCAGTTCGGATGTGCGGTCGCTGGAGGCGTTGTCGACGATGATGGTTTCAAAGCTCGCGCCCCGCTGGTCGGCCAGCGCCTGCAGGCTGCGGCGCGACAGGCCGGCCTGGTTGAACAGGACCACGATCACCGAAAGCTCCGGCACGGCGCCGGCCTTCACGCACGACAGGTCGATGGTGCGCGGCACCGCCAGCCAGATGTCCAGGGCATGTTGCGCATGCGCCCGCGCGCGCGCCTTGCCATCGCGCGCCCGCACCTGGCCGGCGCTGCCTTCCTTCAGCCGCAAGCACAGGTCCTCGACCTGCGCCGCCACCCTGCGCCCGTCGACCAGCGGCGAGCCCAGGATGCGGGCGCGCAGTCCCGAGCGGTGCGCCGACAGCGCGGCGCAATCGCCGGCAAGCGCCACTGCCACGTTCTGGAACTGCGCCGCATCGTGCGCTGCCCATTGCGGCAAGCCGATCGAGGCCAGCAGCGACGCCCCCTGGCGCGCCCCGGCCCAGGCGCCGGCCAGCGTCACTACCGGCACGCCCATCCAGAGCGGATCGAGCATGCTGAGGCCGCCGTTGCCAGGAAAACTGTCAAGCACCACATCCACCCTGGCGAACCATTGCAGGTAGTCGGCATACGGCACGAAGGGATCGAACACAACCCTGCCTGCGCCCACGCCCTGTGCTTGCATGCGGTGCAGGATCTCGCGGCGCAGCGGCCAGTCTGCGGCGACCTCGCCAATGAAACGGATGGTCGAGCGCGGTGCGGCGGCGACGACCCGCGCGAAAGCATCCAGGCAGGCGGCGCCCAGGCGCAGGCTGCGGGCCGTGACACCGAAGGTGGGGCTGCCGTGGGCGAAAACCGGCGGCGCGCCGGTGGCGGGCGCCGACAGCGGCGGCTCCCAGCACCACTGGCCGCCTTGCAGCCGCAGCACCTCTTCCTCGTAATGTGGCTCCTGCTCCGGCGGGACCGACGCCTGGTCGGCCAGCAGCGCGTCGAACACACCGCCGGCGCTGCCCCAGCAGCCCAGCCAGCTGATCTGTACCGGGGCGACGCGGCGGGCGTAGACCCGTAGCAGCTCGAACTGGCCTTCCATCGGGTGCAGTCCGCCAGCGTCGATCGCCACGTCGATGCGGTTGGCGGCGCAGGACTCGGCCAGCGCGTCAGGCTCCAGGGGGTGCAGGCGCACATGCGGCGCAAGCCCGGGGCAGGGATGGTTGGTGTAGAGGAAGATTTCAGCGCGTTCCGGGGCATGCGCGGCAAGCACGCGCGCCAGCAGGCTGTAGTGCAACTGGCTGGCCACGTAGGCGACGCGCAGGCGATGGTCGCCCGTCAGCGGCTGCGGCGCCAGCGGCAGCCGCGCCAGGCCGCTGCGAACCTTCAGGCCCCGGTACCAGTCGCGCGCCTGCCGGGCCAGGGGTGCAGCCCACGTGTCCGGCGAAAGCGAGGCGGCATACAGGGCCGCGGCAGCGGTCCAGGGGTCGTCTTCCAGGTCTTCGCAGGCCGCCCGTGCCAGGCGCGCCAGACATTCGTGGCCTTGCGTTTGCACCGCCAGCGCAATGGCGTCGCGCCAGGCGCCGCGCAAGGCGTCGGCCGGAACCAGGGTGAGCAGGCGCCTCGCCTGGGAACCCTCCGGCCCGCCCAGCCCCACCAGGCGCAGCAGGGTTCGCACCGCATCAGGCGAGCCGCGGCTTGCGCGCAGCAGTTGCGCGCAGGCTTCGGCGGCGCCTGGCAAGCCCGCCTCCGCCATCAGCCGCGCCTGCAGGGCCAGCGCCGGCGGCCAGCCTGGGCGCTCGCGCAGCAGGCCGCGCACCTCCTCCAGGCCGGCGTCGAAGCGGCCACCGTGCAACCGGGCCTGCGCCAACTCGACCCGGGCCACGGCGTCGCCGGGCTTGTCTTGCAGCGCCCGCAGGAAGGCCAGCTCGGCCTGGCTGTGGCGGCCCTGCGCCATGAGCACCCAGCCAAGATGGCGCAGGCTGTCGGCGTTGCCCGGCGCCAGCCGCAGGGCCTGCTGCACCGCCGCCTCGGCCTCCGCCAGGCGGCGCTGGCGCAGCCGCACGAAAGACAGCGCCCGCCAGGCCTCCCCAGCATCCGGCGCATGGGCCACGGCCCGTTCTGCCCATCGCTGGGCCTCCTGCATCCGGCCGGCATGGGCCATGACAAAGGCGGCCTGGATGTGCGCCGCGTTGTCGTCCGGCACGCGCTCCAGCAGCGCCCGGGCCGCCACCGCCGCGCTGTCCGGATCGCCGCGTTCGAGCGCGAGCCATCCCTGCATGCGCAGTGCCTCGATGTTGTCGGGTTCCTGCGCCAGCGCGCGGCGCAGACTGCGCGCGGCGATCGCCGGCCGGCCCCTGCTGGACTGCGCCACCGCGAGCAGGCGCCACAAGTCGGCAGAGCGCGGGTTGCGGCGCAAGCGCCGCAGCAATAGACGGCGCGCCGCCTCGGTCTCCTGCTGGTCCAACAGCACTTGGGCCAACAGGTCCTGGGCCGCTTCGTCATCAGGTGCGCAGTGCAGCACCAGACCGAGCAGCCACCTGGCACCCTCGAACAGCTTCCATTCGCGCTGGATCTGCGCGCGGCGCAGCAACGCGTCGGTCAAGCCCGGGTCCAGCTTCTGGCTTTCCTGCAGGGAGGCGTCGGCGTCGCGCAGGTCGCCGCTGTCCTGCTGCAGCACGCCCAACAGATGCCAGGAGGCGGCACGCTGCGGATGCGCATGCACCAGCGCGCGCGCCAGCCGAAGCGCGCCGGCCGTGTCGCCCCGGTCACGGCAATGCCAGGCGGCCCCGGACAGCAGTTCCGCGTCCTGCGGCCAGTGCTCGAACGCATGGCGCAGCAACGCATCAGCTTCACGATGCTGCCCCAGGTGGGCCAGGCACTGCGCCAGATGCAGGTGCAGCAGGGCCTGCTCGGGCGCACCGGCGTCGAGCGCCTGGATGGCTTCCCGATAGACCTGCACTGCCTGCGCATAGGCGCCCATCGCCTTGTGCAACCAGCCCATCTGCAGCAGGCGCGGCGCCGCCCTGCTGCTGGCCAGCGCTTTCGCGCCCCAAGCGGCAGCTTCTTCGATGCGCCCGAGGTCGTGCAGCGCCCAGGCCAGGGCGAAGGCCGCCTCGTCCAGCGAGCCATCGCGTTCGCAGGCTTGCTGGAATGCCGCTGCGGCGCCAGCCTTGTCGCCCCGGCGCTGCAGCAGGTAGCCTGTGTACCAGTGCAGCGGTGCATGGTCGGGGCATCGTTCGCGCGCTGGCAAGAGCGTGGCGGCGGCTTCGTCCAGCCGGTCGGCCTGGATCAGGAAAAATCCGAGCGCAGCAGCAGCGCCCGGCGGTGCGGCACCCTCGCCGGCCCGCTGCGCAAAGTCCAGTGCACCGCCGAGATCGCCCGATGCGAACCGCCTCCAAGCCTCGCCTACAAGGTCGCGCGCGGCGGTTTTCTCATCCATGGTTTACCGGGCAGCATGGGCTGCCAGCAGGCCCAACAACCGGCCGACGATCAGCGGTGTCGCCGCCACATGGCCCAGGGCGTTGGCGCGCGCGGCCTCACTGAAAGCGTCATGCTCGGCCAGCAACCGGCGCAGCGCCTGGGCCCACGCCTGCACGGGTTCATGGGGATCCACGATCAGGCCGCCGTCACCGACGTTGGCGGGCAAGCCGCCACGCCGGCTGGCCAGCACCGGCAGGCCGTTGAGCTGGGCCTCGACGACGGTGCGGCCGAAGGATTCTTCCCACACCGAGGGCATCAGCAGCACACGGGATTGGCCGAAGACCGGCCGCATGTCGTCCGTCGGTCCCCGCCATTCCACGTTGCCCAGCCGTTGCGCGCGGTGGCGGCAGCGCTGGCGCCAGTTCGTCTCCAGGTTCCAGCTCTCCACCACCAGGAACTGGATGTCCGGGCAGTGGGCCGCCAGCGCGAACATCAGCTCCACGCCCTTGATCGGCGTCGGGTTCAAGAACAGCACCTTGGAGCCGCCAGCTCCCCCGGAAAGATAGCCGTCCGCCCGCACCACCGGCAGGATGACTTCACAATCGAGGCCGCACAGCGCGCGCCAGCGTTCGGCGGTGAAGGTCGAATTGGCCAGGTACAGCAAGGAGGGATCCGGAACCAGGTTTCCGCGCAGCTGGTGCATCTCCACGTTGTGCAGATAGACCGCGGTAGCGCGCCGGGTGTTCAGGCTCGCCAGCACCAGCGGAAGCAGCGAGGTGCCGCTTTGCACGACGATGGCCGATGCGTTCCAGGCCGCCACCACCAGTGGCAGCACCCGTTCGGGCGAGGCCGCGCGCATGCACAGGTAGCCCAGCGATTCGTCGCTGCGCGCCAGCGGGGCGTCTCCCGCGGCGCCATGTTCATCCAGCCCGCACAGCACCGCGGCTTGGGCTCCGACCATGCCGATGGCCAGGCAAAGGTCATGGGTGGTGGTCTGCAGGCCGCCGCGGATGTCAGGCAGGTGTGGGTAGTCGGAAACGAACAGGACACGCATGGCGAATCAGGCCCCGACCCCGGGCCTTACGGCGGTGGAATGCACCGTCTGCTTCAGGACTGGTTTCCGGGAGCCTGGCTGCCGAGAATGTCGGCCAAGGTCGGTGCCGCGTCGCCCCCTGGCCCGGTCACCCGGTCCGGCGCGACGTTGTTGACCTGCTGCGTGGCGTTTGGATCGGGGCTCTCGCCCGTCTGGCCTGAAGGCGCCGGCTCCTCGGCCTGGACCTGGGCCAGTTGGCGCGCCAGTTCCTCGCGTGTGGTGCGCTGGGGCCCGCGCAACTCGGTCGCGGTGACCACGACCCCGAAACCGGGCCGCAGGACCCTTTCGGTGCGGCCGGTCGCATCCTGGGTCGCTTCCATCTCGTCGCCGAACAGGAATGTTCCCGTGGTGGCCCCCTGCTCGTCGTGCTCGACGATGCTGATGCCGCCGCGGATGCCGATGGTGGCCGTGGGCGTGCGGACCCGGGTGGCGGACCACTTGCTGAGCAGCCCCCCGACCACGCGCAGGATACCCTTGGGCATCTGCAGCAACAGCTGGCCCGTGCCCGGCTGCAGTGCGGCGGCCGGCGTCGTGCTGGGAGGCGGCGGGGTGTACTGGTACTCGGTGATGACCACTTCGGAATTGGGACCGACGGTGATGGCCGACTGGTCGGAGAACAGCACATGGGTGGTTTCTCCAGGGCCGGTGGTGATGCGCTGCCCGCGCGTCTCGGTCACGTAGATCGGCGGCTTGCGGGCACCGGCGCGCGCACCGGGGCTGACCACGCTCGCACGGGCGCGCGCGGAGACGGTCATTCCATCCGGGGGCGTGAGGCGCAACTCCAGGCCAACCGGGATGACATCGGGATTGGAAATGCTGTTCCACATTGCCAAGTCGCGCCAGTCCAGGCCGGTTTCGGTCCCGATGCGGCTCAGCGTGTCACCCTGCTTGACAGTGTAGGAGCCGGGCCTGCCGGTGTTGTCTGCGCCGGGCGCGGTGACAACCGCAGGCTGTAGCGCCGGCTGGGCGAGCGCTGCGGGCAACGCCGCACTGGTCAGTGCCGCTGCCAGCCACCAGTCCTTGGAAATGGGCGGACTCATAGTCTTCTCCTCAGAAGGTGCGCACGACGGCGCCAGAAACCGATGTATTCTTGTACCGGTAGTTGGGCAGTTTGGCGCTGTTGCGCGAATGATCGGCCATGAACATCAGAGACCACGCCGGCGTGATTGGCATCGTGTGGCTCACCCCGAAGCGCAATTCGCGGTCTTTGCGTGTCTCGATGGCGCTGACGGCGGTATACGGCGCATCGTAAGAGCGGCGCAGCGCTCCGAGCCAGAAAGCGGTGGTCCACCAACCGCCCTTGGCGATGGGGCTGGCATAGGAGACCGCATAGGTGATGCGCACTTCTTGCGAGTCGTAGTCATAGAAGTCCCGCTCGGTGCGGTTGCGCCGCAGTACGACCTCGCCGGTCACCATCTGGCCAGGCACGACTTCGCGGCTCACGCGCGCCCGCAATCCGTACAGCCGCCCTTCCAGAAGATTGGCATCCGTGATGTCGACGCGATTGGCGAAGTCCCGGTCCTGCCCATCCAGTGTCATTTCCAGCAGCGTCCGCTCGTTGGGCCGCCAGGCCAGGTCCAGGCCAACACCATGGCTGCGCATGAACTGGTGGCGCTGGGCCACTAGGCTGGACAGCAGGATGTGCGGACGCAGCGTGAGTCCCGAGACACTGCCCGGGAATGGTTTGAACTGCAGGCCGGTCGTGAAATCGAGCACTTGCAGGTCATGCGGGCGGTTCAAGCCGGCCTCCAGCCGTCTGCCGGAGGAAGAGCGGTAGTCGACAAGCGCCGCGCCAAAGGTGCTGGCGATGGAGGCGGAATTCTGCAGGTCCAGGTCGTACAGGTGCTGGATCCGCAAACCCAGGTTGATGTCGTTGTCGGCATCGGGCCTTTGGCTGTCGGCCAACGGCCCCAGGACGCCGGCCGAAAAGACCTCCGAGCGGTCGGTGCGGTAAGTGGGGTTGGTCTGGTGCCGCAGTCCGAAGGCAAAGCTGCCGCTCAGCTGGGAACGCTGGTTGCGTTTCATCGCGTCCGCCAGCAAGGCCACCGCCAGGGCCCGCTGCTCACCCTGCAGGCGGCTGTCGGCCAGCGCGGTGCGCACCATCGTCTCCGCCATCGCATAGGAGCCCAGGCGGAAGTAAAGGGCAGCGACCTCCAGGCGCACGCCTGGGCCGGTGCCGGGATCGAGCAGCAGGCGCTCCATGGCGGCGATGCCGCCTTCGTAGTTACCGGCCTTGACCAGCAACTGCGCATAGTTGGACCACAGGCTCAGGTCTTCCGGCTGGTCGAGCAGTTGCCGGAACGCGTCTTGACTTTGCCGCTCCATCAGCGCCTGGGCCGCGGTCTGCGCGATGGCGCTGGTACAGAAGGCAAGTGCCAAGGTGCCCCCCCAGCCAAGATGGCACAGCTTGCGTGTGAGCGATTGCGGCATTTTGCGGCCCTCGGTATCAGGATGGTCGCGTGACTATAAGCGCTACGGCCTCAGCCGCCGCCCGTCTGCCCAGCCAGGGCGCCAGTTTGTTACGCGCACAAAAACCCGAAAATCTGGTCAAAGAAGCCCGTTGTCCTCGCCTGATCTACATAGCACGCTACATTTTTTGGAGCAAACAGAACGTCACTCGCAACCGGCCCCCGTAGCAGAAATCCGACGGCACGGAAGGTCCCCGGCCTCCTCCCTCACGCCCGTTCAGCGACCCAGGCCTGGACTGACTGCGGCGCGGTGGCCAAGGGCCAGGCGTTCCAGCACGGACGAAGGCACTGCTGCCGAGAGGGGTCGCAGGGCGCGCACGGGTCGTCGACGTCGATGTCGGGCACGTCGTCGCCATCGGGATGATGTTCGTCGCTGCGCTGGGAATTTCAAACGGCATGTTTTCGGCCCCATCGGGACGGGCTCGCCTGCTCAGGGCTGATCTGCTTGGGAGTTTTGGGGGAGTGTTGGCCCAGCCGGTCACACACTTGGCAGGCGCAGCCGCACCGCCATGCGAACCCCAACTGATGTTCCCCTGCTACGAAGGCATGGCGACGGTTTACCTCGACCAGGGCGACGACGCGCGTGCCGAGTCCTACTTCACCCGGGCCGACGCGGTGTGCGCCAAGGCAGGCGTTGACCGCGATTCGCTGGTCGTTCTGCCGTTTCTGTGTTGATGCTGGCTATCAATGCGCCAGACCCTTCGCGGCGGCGATGAGTTGTTGTGGCGTCGGGAAAGTCGAGATGCCGTTCGGCCCTTCGGGCGCTTCGATCTGCACCCAGGCCACCATGCCGGCGCCATCGACCAGGAAATGCCCGACAAGCTGTGTGGGGTGATTGGCCAGAATCGCGTTATCGGCTTCTTCCATCTGGAAGCCGTCCAACGCATTAAGTACCCCATTGGCGTCCAATGGAAACGTCGGCCCGGGGAGTTCACCGGTCGGGTTGATACGCGACGCCATGAATTGCGCCCCGCTGGCGCGATAGGGCCATACCGCCTGCTCGCTGCTGCCATCAGGCAGCATAACGATGCGCGGCACGCCGAAGGCCTGGTGCGTGAGACATTCCGGGTCGCTCAGCAGCATGACCGGCGTTGGCCGATGGCGGAAATACAGCTTGGCACGGTCCACCGGCGTGTTGATCACGGCCAGCGTCTCGATACCGGCAGCGCGCAGGGCAGGTTGCACGGCGCCCAACTGCACCACCTGGCGGCGGCAGAACGGACAGTGCAGACCCCGGTAAAAACCGATCAGAAACGGGCGGCCCCGTAGGTCGGCGAGTGAAACCATGCCGTCGCGGTTGGCGGCGGGAAGTGTGAATCCGGGAACAACTTCACCTGGTTGCAACGGTAGTCTCTGATCTGCCATGGATGGCTCCCTTGCGGTGTAAAACGGCCTTTTTTCAGAGAGTTCTGGTGGAGTCGGGAGAAATTGAACCAAGGGCTCGCATCCTTGTCAGGGCTCGCCATTGCGTGGCACTGCAACGAGTTTACGCGACGGATCGGCCTGTCGGATACCGAAGACCACGCGGCCGGCGCTTCGCCGCTATATTCAAGCCACCAACTCAAGCCCCGTCCATGCGCATCTGGAATCAAGACCTTTCGGTCGACACACTCACCGCAGCTCACGTCGACACCAGTGTCGCCTGGCTCGGCATCGAATTCCTCGAGGTCGGCGACGATTTCATCCGTGCCCGCGTCCCGGTCGACAAGCGCACCCGCCAGCCCTATGGCCTGCTGCATGGCGGCGTCTCAGTCGTGCTGGCCGAGACACTGGGATCGTGCGGCGCCGCCTACTCGGTGCCCGAGGGCTACCGCTGTGTCGGCCTTGACATCAACGCCAACCATCTCAGGGGTGCAACCGCCGGGTGGGTCACCGGCATAACGCGACCGATCCACCGCGGGCGCAGCACCCAGGTATGGCACATCGACCTGCACAACGAGGCCGGCGAGCTGACCTGCGTGTCACGCATCACGATGGCGGTGCTGGCGCCATGCGACTGAGAGCGTTAGAGCGCCCCCAGCCCTGGCTTCGCCAGGCCCCCCGAGGGGGTGTGAGGAAACTTGGGAGCGGCCCGGCGTTTCCTCATGAGCGCGCGGCAGCTGCGGTATCGTCAGCCATCCCCGATCCACTACTACCGAGAACCGCCATGGCCCTGCACTTCAACAAGACCATCACGACCCGTGAACAGCTACGCGGCGTGCTCGGCGAACCGAGCACCCTTGTTGTGTCCAAGGTCATCGACCACATCGACGACCATTGCCGCGGCTTCATTGCCAGGTCGCCGTTCCTGCTGCTGGCCACCGCCAATGGCCATGGCAAGGTCGACGTCTCGCCCAAAGGCGACCCGGCTGGCTTCGTGCAGGTGCTCGACGCGCACACGCTGGCGATACCCGAGCGGCTCGGCAACCGGCTGGCCGACAGTTTCCTCAACCTGCTGGAACGGCCGCAGGTAGGACTGCTGTTCATGATTCCCGGCAAGTCGGAGACATTGCGCGCCGGCGGTACCGCCCGTATCGTGCAGGACGATTGGCTGCTGGAAAAAATGGCGGTGCGCGGCAAACCGCCGCAGATGGCCACCGTGGTGACGGTGGAGCGCATGTTTTTCCATTGCGCCAAGTGCGTGATGCGGTCGCAATTGTGGCAACCCAATGCATGGCCCGACCTGCACGGAGTGCCGACGCTGGCCCAGGCCATCATCGACCATGCGAAGCTGGGCGAAACGGTGCAGCAGGTGCAGGCGGGGATCGACGAGAGCTACCGCAACCGGCTGTATTAGAAGGCCGCCGGCGGCCAGAAGCGGCACGAGACGCCGTGGCCGGGGCAAACGACATGCCAGGTGCTATTGCCGGTGCGACCATGGTCTTCGCCGAACACGCAGGGCCCGGGCGGATCCTTGTGCTGGTCGAACTCCGGTTCGGGTGGCGCCGCAGCCAGCTTGGCGCGCTGGCGCGCCGGATCGGGAATCGGAACCGCATCGAGCAAGGAGCGGGTGTAGGGATGGGCCGGCGTCTCGTACACCTGGGCAGCATCTCCAAGTTCGACCAGTTGTCCGCCGTACATCACGGCGACGCGATGCGCCACCTGGCGCACCAGGGCCAGATCGTGCGCGATGAACAGGTAGGACAGCCCCAGTTTGTCCTGCAACGTGCGCAACAGCTCCACGATCTGCGCCTGCGTACGCACGTCCAGTGCCGATACGGGTTCATCGCAGACCACGAAGTCCGGATGCACCGCCAGCGCGCGCGCGATCACGATACGTTGGCGCTGGCCACCCGAGAACTCGTGGGGATAACGCTGCACCATGTCCGGCTCCAGGCCAACGAGCTCCATCAATTGGGTTATCCGGTCGGGCATCTGCGCCTGCGCGACGCTGTGGTGCACCTGCAGCGGCTCGGTCAATATGCGCGCAACGGTCATGCGCGGATGCAGGCTCGAATACGGGTTCTGCAGCACGAACTGCATGTGCCGGCGCATGCGGCGCAAATCACCGCGCGGCATCGTCGTCAACTCCTGGCCCAGCAGTTTTACCGATCCGGCGGTAGCGCTTTGCAGCTGCAAAATCGCGCGCCCGGTCGTGGTCTTTCCGGAACCGGATTCGCCCACCAGACCCAGCGTCTGGCCCGGCGCGATGTCGAACGAGACCCGGTCCACCGCCTTGACCGCCGGATTGCCGCGCCGGGCTGGAAACACGACCGACAGGTCACGCACCTGTAGCACCGCTGGCGCGGTGGCCGGTGGCGCAGCAACGGTCATGAACGAACCTCCGCGCTGCGCGCTGCGGTGTAGTTCGCTTTGGGAACGGCCCTGCGGCTCACTGAAGTACCCTCCGTGCTGCGCACTGCGGGATTCGCCTTGGGAACGGCCCTGCGGCTCACTGGAGTACCCTCCGTGCTGCGCACTGCGGGATTCGCCTTGGGAACGGCCCTGCGGCTCATGCCGTCCTCCCCGCAGACTCCAGACGCGGCACCGCGTCGAGCAAGGCCCGGGTATAGGCGTGTTGCGGGCGCGCAAAAATGTCGTCGACCGCGCCCGCTTCGACAATCTGCCCATCGAGCATCACGTAAACCCGCTCGACCATGCCGGCTATGACACCGAAGTCGTGCGTGATCAACATCAGGGCCATGCCGAGTTCCTGGCGCAGACGCAGCAGCAGCCGCAGGATCTGGGCCTGCACGGTGACGTCGAGCGCGGTCGTCGGCTCGTCGGCAATCAGCAGGTCGGGCTGGCAGGAGACGGCCATCGCAATGAGCACCCGCTGACGCATGCCGCCGGAGAACTGGTGCGGGAAGTCCTCCGAGCGCCGCGCTGCGTCGCGGATGACGACCAGCCCCAGCAGCTCGACCGTGCGCCGGCGTGCCTGTGCGCGCGATACGCCGGTATGGCGACGCATGATGTCGTCGATCTGCGCGCCCACGCTCAGCACCGGATTGAGGGATGTCATCGGATCCTGGAACACCATGGCGATGCGTTGTCCGCGGATATCGCA
>Ga0105046_10003173_pt1 | contig 26038 bp, 13 predicted proteins | sample MAT03_FD_78385 | JGI IMG/M metagenome (GOLD analysis project Ga0105046, IMG submission 78385) | Freshwater microbial communities from Lake Fryxell liftoff mats and glacier meltwater in Antarctica - MAT-03 (megahit assembly) | ecosystem: Environmental > Aquatic > Freshwater > Ice > Liftoff...
ATAAAGTTTAGGGATCGAAAGACATCCTTCCGAATAAGTTTGCAGTTCTTGACTGTACCTTAGAATCTTGGGATTAATATATATCACGACTTCTCCGTCATGCCAATTTCCATCCTCATCTTCGACTGGAACACAGGTAATAAATATGGATAACAATTGACCTATTTGCGGAGCCGCTAATCCAATTCCGTTTACCGATTGCATAGTTTCTATCATATCTGCCACTACTTTTTGAACAGTGGGATCAATTTTTTCAACACGCGCGGTTTTCTTGCGGAGGACAGGATTGCCATAGTAGGCGATAGGATGTAACATATCTAAAATAAAGGTTAAGTTTAAAAACGATCTTACACTATACCTGCATAGAATTTAAAAGGATATTAAAAAATACTCTCGTCCTGTTAGAGCTTGAAAAGGCTTGATTACATAGAAAATTGCCAGACTTCATTTAAGAAGTCTCAAGCTGTGTAGATTTTTCTTAGTTTTTTTATCAATTGATCAATAACAATTTGCTTATATTTTGTTGATCTTTTTTCAATAAGGGAATTCCACTTATGATTACTGCCATCTGTAGCTTTTTTTGTATTACGTGCGAGATTTTCCAATAGAGTTTCATCATTTTTTCCCTTTTTTCTATGCATCACAAGGCTTACACCAGCGCGCTTTTTGGCTTCAGCATAATTTTCTATTTCCTTAACAGATTGTGTGGTTTTCATCCAGGAAACAGGTAAATCAGTAAAATAATGAACTTTTTGTTTAGTGGATTGAAGATCGCTCAGAAATTGGTCGCCATCTCTAGAAAAATTAATTAAGTCGCGAATCCCAAACACGAAACAGTTAATGCTATCAGTTTGACGCCAATAAGTGTTAACGTGGATACATTTAACATTAAAAATAAAGTGCTTTTCTGTTTCAAGGATGTGCTCTACCAGAGGAGCACAGCTGCTATCCATTTTATCACAATTTGAAAAATCGGTTGTGCTATCAGTTATAATAATTTCCCACGCCTCTTCCACTCTTTTAAAAAAAAGGGGAGTCACATGACCTGCTACACCATAGGGGTTTTCATCGAATTTGTTGACGAGGAAAAGCCGCACTTCCCCGTCTTGAATTTCATCTTGCGTTAATTCTATTAGAGCATCAGCAAAGGCAGTCCGATCTTGGCAAAGTTTTAAATGTTGATCCTTAGGTAGTGAACCTTTGTTTTTTAAATATTCCATAACGATGGCAATCCCTTTTTGAGCTAGTGTGCCTGCTCTATCCATGAATTTGTAACAGTTAGGATAGAGTTTGCTCAGGACAATTATCTGCTTACTTTGAGGTAGATTTTCTAAGATTTGATGATCAATTAACCATTTACAGATTAAGGGGGTGTTTTTTTCAATAAAGGGATCTAACTCTTCGTTTGTTTCCATCAGACAAAAGATATCAGAGACTTTTTCTGAAGCCAAAGTTTTATTTAATAATTGCTGAGCTTCTTCTTCTCGACCTTGAAGGATCAATTGCATAATTTTTATACCTGGGTGGGCACTAAAAAAATCTTCGCATTCCTTTTTAAAATAGTGGCTTAGCACACCCATTGGGGGAATGGCCGCGTTTTTTGGATTAGTTTCAAGCATGGAGAAAATAGGGCGGAAATCTACATTTGGCCTTCTAAGAATTTCCTCTAGAATGGAAGAATCTCTCTTAAGGAAAGCCATCTCGATTAAAGAAATACCACTGCGAGTGGGAATGCTTAGATCTATGCCATCTTTTTTAAGAAGTTCTCTCCAAATTTCTACATGATTCTTTGAAATGGCAAGCTCCAATGGAGTTTTCATGAAAAAATGATCTGCATTATTGACATCAATTGCTTCTAAAGAAAGCAGTTCTTTAACAATAGATCCATCACCCTGATTAATCGCTATCATTAGAGAGGGAAGAAGGTTTCCAATTTCCTTAATTTTAAGAAGTTTTCGAACTATTTCTTTATTTCCTTGGCGACAAGCTGCTGCCAGGGCAAACTCCTTATCATTGTTCACAGCATTTATATGTTCTTCGTCGCTAGACCTAATAATTGCTTTGGCTAATTTTTCAAATCCCCTAGAGATTGCCGTGATTAGAAGTGTCGAGTCGTGCTCAGGATCTTTGGTACGGAAATTAACGCCTCTTCGAGAAAGTTCTTGAAACAACTCTGATGAATCCCTGCAGCCAGCTAATAATGATGTCCAAGATGAAAGTTTGGCGGGTTTCTCTTGCTCGAGAATCATGAGCATGCAAGGAAGCCAATCGCTTCCGCGTAATTCTTCCACTATTTTAATAATAGAGTCTCGACTTTTCGAATCGTCGATATTTTGAAAGGATTCAATACAATTTTGGACAACTTTTGTACTTACTTTTCTTGGCTGGGAAAATACTCTTCCTTCTTTTGAAAGAGCAGTTAAGAATCTTTCTAAATCACTTTTTAGATCTGGTTGCGTGATTTTACTTTCAAAAATGTCTTTTATTCTTTTGATTTCTTCTACATCCATCAAGGCATCAGCAGAAAAGGAACGAATGAAAGGGCTTAAAGGAGAAAATTTACGTTCGCTTAATGAGGATTTTTCTTGATTCCTAGAAGTGCAATACGCTTGCACGGTGTGGCCGTCGCAGGTCACAGTAAAAACGTTTTTTTCTTCGTTTTCTACCAGAAGTTCGTTGATTTGATCAGCTACTTCAATAACTGCTTCTTTTAAATTTTCATCAACCCAACCTTCTCTAGATTGTAATTTGGCTTTGATTTGAAAAACTCGATCATTGATTTTAGCTCGGTAATCTAAATTATAAAATTCCTGCTTTTTTTCTTTTACCTTTAAGCAATCAACATTAAAACTGCTGTACAATTTTTTAGAATTATCCCAAGCTAAAGAAAACATTTTTACCACCATTTGTTCGGGTCAACATATTACTAATCTGAATTATTATCAATAATAATTAATTTAAAATATATGGAATATTTGTTTTTTAACATTTATTGTAACAAAAAAAATAAATATTTTGCTTGAAATTTAAATATTAAAATTTCATAAGTAACTATTATATTTTGTTCTAATGGTTATTATTTTATAAATGATGTAACATTAAATCTTTATTTTGTAAAATGTAAGTGAAATATTTTGTTAATAATTTTGTGTATATGCGTGAATTTTTAATTAAATATTGATTTTATTATAAATTAACTTTATTATTACCTAGCAAATTAATTTTTATGGAGTAATAATATGCAGTCTAATTTTGATTCCCCAAGGGATAATTTTGATAATTATCTATATAGTCATGATTCATCAAATACAGTTGAAGAATCTTCGTCCTCGACTTATACCCCACCTCCTCTAAAGAAAAGAAAAAGGGAGACTAGAAATTTCGAAATTTCGAGCGAGAGAAACACCTCATTACTAAAATTATTTAATGAAACATTTTCAGAGAATACCTCTCAAAATAACTCTGAGAATGGAGAGAAGTTCAACAAAAACCATCATTTGAGTAAGCGGCAAAGAATTTTACAAGAAGATTTTGAAGCTTCGTTTGGAACTCTACAGCCAGATGCAGTGTCATCTCTCCAAACCCCACAGAGTCTTAATCAGAGTCCACAAGATCCTTCTTTTTTTACAAAAAAAGCATAATTAACTGATCTGATCAGTGTAAATAAAAAGCCTTAGGGATGCCGTTTGTAAAACAATGGCATCTCTTCAATCCTATCGATCGATTATTTCTTTCTTCTTTGAAAAATTACTTACATCTGCCAAAATTATTTTTAAGTAATTAATCTCGCTGTGATTTCTACAGACTGAAACTTATCATGAAAAACATCCGACTATTTCCTCGATTCAAAGCCTACTATCAGGGCCCTAAAAGCGATCATTATGATGGATTGCATTTTTTTAATCCCTGGAATCCTCAAAGAGCCTCCTTTTATAATATGATTTGTTGGAAAATGACTTCAAAACGGAAGCATTGGCCTGCAAAAATCAAAAATCATCAAGTAGATATACCGCCAAAAAGTATAGAAGGTAACAAACTGAGAGTCAGCTTTGTGGGTCATTCCACGATGCTAATTCAGACACAAGGTCTAAACATTCTCACAGATCCTATATGGTCAGATCGTGCAAGTCCAAGCCAATACTTTGGACCTGTGCGTTATAGTGATCCAGGAATTGTTTTTGAAAGTCTACCTCGCATAGATTTAGTTCTTATCAGTCATAATCATTACGATCATCTTGATCTCTCCACACTTGAAAAGCTCTGGAGAAAGGATCGACCCCTAATCATTGCACCTCTGGGAAATGAAATCATAATCCAATCAAAAGATCCATCCATCCAAGTTAAAACTCTTGACTGGCATCAAGCAATTAAAGTCGGAAATAATGTAAGCATTCATCTAACCCCTACCCAGCATTGGTCAGGAAGAGGTTTTTTTGATAGGAATAAAGCTTTATGGGGGGCTTTTGTGATTTCAACCACAGGTGGAAATATTTATTTTTGTGGTGATTCGGGTTATGGCAGTGGATATTCCTTTCGCGAAGCCCTTAAGCAATTCGGTTCTTTTCGTTTTGCGATGCTACCCATTGGCGCTTATGAACCCCGTTGGTTTATGGAATATTCCCATATGAATCCTGAAGAAGCAGCTCTTGCTTATAAAGATTTAGGGGAACCCTATACCGTTGGAATTCATTTTTTAACCTTTCGTTTAGCAGATGAAGGATTTTATGAGCCAGGTGGACTATTAAAGGAAATATGTAAAAAACGTGGCGTGAGCCAAGAGAGATTTCGCACATTAAAAATAGGAGGGTCATGGATGGTCCCTGAGCTTAACCCTAATTTCAGAAAAATCCACTGGAAGCTTAATACAAGCAACCGGGGGAAGCTTGAAGAATTTCAAAAACTCTTTGCCCATTATGGAGCAACACTTGAAGCCACGCAAGTTGATCTTGATGAAATTCAAACTGATGCGCTTCAAGTAGTGGCGCATAAAGCCAGTCAATTAGAGGAAAATGTATTAATTGACGACACTTCACTTGATATTGTTGGAGCTGAGGTTGGAATCAATGTCCGTTGGTTATTGGAACATTTGCCGAATTTCCTGAACAAGAAAGCCTATTGGCATGTATTTTTAGCTTATCGAGTAGGTGAGCAAGTCTTTATCTATAAAGGGGAAGTGGAAGGCACTATCGTAGCTGCACGTGGCGAAGGGGGATTTGGATTTGATCCTTTTTTTCTGCCAGATGGAACCCAGCAAACCTTGGCTCAATCAAAACCTGATCAAGTGAATGCACGAGCATTAGCGGTTCAGGCCTTAATGGATGATCAAAAGTTTGCGACTGTGGCAGCTGTACATGATTGGAAAGGTCCTTGGCAAAAGAGTTGAATAGAAAAACCTCTGCGTACTGCAGACAGTACGCAGAGGTTCTGGGAATTACTTGTTAGCAGAAGAGAGTTTATTGTTAATTGTTCTAACTCCTTCAATTTGCTTTACAGCAGCTTCAATTTTTTGTCTTTCAGCATTATCTTTTACTGTTCCCGATAAAGTGACTTCACCATTTTTAACGGAAACTTGAATGCTTTTTCCTTGGCTTGAGAAAGATGGGTCATTTTTAAGCGACCATTTAACTTTTTGTACAATGTCATCATCAACAATTGCGCCGTTATGTGTCTTAACTGTCGCATCAGCTTCGCTGATTACGTTTCGATGTGAATTTCTGTGATAGTTTGAGCTATGCCCTGGATTCGACATTGAATTTTGATGAATTTGATTTTGTTGGATGGAATTTTGTGTGTCTGAAGGATCGCTTACTGATCCTTTTCCTGGAGGATTAGTAGAAGGTGTTCCAGGAGGATTTGTTGTAGGAGCAGTAGATGTTGAGGAAGGAGAAGTGTGCGAGCTTGTTGAGCCTGGTGGACGGTCTGTATATTCGAAAGCATGTGCAAGCGAGCTTACGGATAACAGTGTGATTCCTGTAAAAAACATTTTTCTTAAGTTTTTCATAATTTCACCCTTTTTTTAAGAACATATTATTTAGTAAAAAATATTTCGTCATTTAATTAAAAGTAACGATTTTTTGCTTACTAACTTGGTGGTAGTAGTAATAATATCTTGAGCACTTATTTATTCACCTTAACTAATAAATAATAATCTTTCAACTATATTAAATTAAAAATTTTACCTTAACTTCTTTATGTTGTTGGTTATCAATTAATTTCAGTTCGCTTCCTTTTAGTTTGATTCCATCTACTTCAATTTCAAGATGATACTTTTCTAAATGTTGAGGGTTCTCGAAAATAAAGGTATAAGGTGTGCCTCTGTAGTGATAGAAAATTTTAAATCCATCCCAATGGGAAGGAATATTAGGTTGTAAAAATAATCTGTCACCTCTGAGTTTGAATCCTAAAACTTCCTCTATCCAAATGCGGTACATCCATCCGCAAGAGCCGCTATACCAGCTCCATCCGCCGCGGCTAAGTTGGCTTGGTAGTGAATAAACATCTCCAGCTAAAACATAAGGTTCTGCTTTATAACGCTCTACGCCTTCGACAGTTCTTGTATGATTGACTGGATGCATCATGGAAAGAAGCTCTGCAGCTTTAGTGCCTTCGCCTCTTAAAGCAAAAGCTAATGGCACCCACAATGAGCCATGAGTGTATTGTCCACCATTTTCACGTACACCTGGAGGATATCCTTTAATATACCCTGGATCTAACGATGTTTTGTCAAAGGCTGGGGTGAGGAGCAGAATGAGTTGATCATTTTTTCGAATAAGGTGTTCTTCCACCGAGGCAAGGGCTTTGGCGGAGCGTTCTGGATCTCCTGCACCGCTTATGACAGCCCAAGCTTGAGGGAGACAATCAATTCTATCTTCCATATTTGCTGCCGATCCTAGCGGCGTACCGTCATCAAAGTAAGCGCGGCGGTACCAGGCGCCATCCCATGCATTATCTTCAATGACTTGGGCTAGCCTTTTACCTTGTGCACGGAAGCTTTCAGCGGTCGCTTTTTCTTCAGATAGATCAAGCAGTTCGGCAAAATCATTCATGACATGGACTAAAAACCAGGCTAACCACACGCTTTCACCCTTGCCCTCTATCCCGACGCGATTCATCCCATCATTCCAATCGCCACTTCCAATAAGAGGCAGCCCATGCGGTCCCGCAGTGATGCCTTTATACATCGCACGACGGCAATGTTCAAGCAGAGTGCCTTTTTCTTCAGAAATTTCTGGAACAAAATACGCTTCATGCTGTTCAGGAGTTAAGGTCTCTCCTTTCAGAAAAGGCACGACTTCGTTCAAAATAGAGGTGTCGCTGGTGACGCGCACATACTGCGCGGTGACATATGGCAACCATAAAAGGTCGTCAGTAATACGTGTGCGAACACCGCCATTTGAAGGGGGATGCCACCAATGTTGCACATCGCCTTCGATAAATTGATGTGCAGCTGCTCTTAAAATTTGTTCTCGAGCAATATGTGGGGCTGCGTAAAGCAAGGCCATGACATCTTGTAATTGATCGCGAAAGCCATAGGCGCCGCTGGATTGATAAAAAGCTGATCTGCCCCAAATTCGGCAGCTGAGATTTTGATAAAGCAGCCAGCGATTTAAAGCGAAATTGAGGAATAATTCTGGTGTATCCACTTGTAGGCATCCCAGAATTTGATCCCAGTAAGCTTGAGTTGTAAGTAAAGCTTGGTCAACCCAGGCGGGATCGCGGGTTTTAAAAATGAGTTCACGTGCTTTCTCAGGTGTTTCAGCATATCCCAAAACAAAAATAAGTTCTTTTTCTTCGCCTGGAGCTAGTTCGATCATCACTTGCAAGGCCCCGCACGAATCTGTAGCGGCCCCAGAAAATCCTGATAATCCTTTTCGTTTGAGGGCAATCGGATTGATAGGGGTATGGTTTCTTCCTAAAAATTCGGTACGATTGGCTGTGAAGGAATTTGCCAAAGGAGTGCAGCTTGCAAAAGCGACATAGGAACCGTAGTCGTTATGGTAACGGTTTGTTGCGAACAGCGCTTGGCTTTCCAAATCCCATTCTGTGATGATATGAATCTGGCTTTCTTCGCGATTGTTTCCTAAAACCCATTCTGAGTAAGCCGTGACACTTAATTTTCGTTGATGGGAAGATGGATTGGTTAATCGCAAACGTTGGATACGCAAAGGGAGGCCACCTTCTGCATCTGTTGGGACAAAAATGGTTAATTCTTGGTTAATTCCGTGACTATTGTGTTCAAAGCGGGTGTAACCTTGTCCATGACGGATGCGATAAGCGTCAAGCTCGCGAATTGGCGCAGGAGTGGGTGTCCAGAATGTGCCAAGTTCTTCGTCTCTGATGTACAGAGTATCTGACATTGGATTAAGCACGGGATCATTCGACCATGGAGTTAAGCGATTGGTTTGACTATTGCCATACCAGGTACTTCCTAGGCCTGATTCAGACACAAGCGTGCCAAATAAGGGGTTGGCGATGACATTAATCCAGGGGGTAGGTGTTGTGGTGTTCGGGCCTAAATAGATGACATATTCTTTACCATCTGGCGTGAATCCCCCAATCCCATTAAAGTAAGGAAGTTCGATAAAAGGTAGAGGCTGCGAAGGTTCTTCTTGCACTTGATGACTTAGCAGCAGGCGAGGGGGAGTCGTGATAGGGGCGGGGGGTGAAACAAGCTGCTGCCTAAACGAACCACGGGCGGCGATCAAGTTCACATTCGCCACGGCAAAAATCAAAACAAGTTCTTCTTCTGGAATTTTATCACTTGTACGTAAAAACACTCCGCCGGGTTGGTCGATCAATGCATGATAAAGATGAGAATGAATCATAATTTGCAAGCGTTCGAATAGTGGGCTGGCGTAACTGGTGGCTTCTTCGCATAAAATAATTAGATCGGTTTTAAGGCCCCTTAAACGCCAAAAAGTATGTGCGGTTAAAGCTTGCCTCACTAATTCAATTTCATGGAAATCGGCAATAGAAACAACGACAATAGGAAGGTCTCCCGATATTCCATGCGCCCAAAGGTTCGATTGTCCTAATTGATTTTTGCGTAAGCGATAGGTAGGAGGGCGTAACTGTGCATGCGGATAAAGAATGCGGCCGGCTAATTTTTGATAAAGTTGAGCTTCTTCTTGTTGGATGCGCAGATGACGCAGTTCAAGTTGAGCATATGTCCAGGCCATTTCAAATGCACGGTGCGAGAAACTGAGATCGTGATATTTTTTTATGAGTTCAATCACCTTTTCGCGTGAGTCAGCCACAACAGTAATAAAAGAGACTTGAATCCGTTGTGACGGCTCTATGAAGACACGGGTACGCAGACTAAAAATAGGATCAAGCACAGTCCCTGTTGTATTGGAAAGATCTCCATCCATAGCTTTGGGATGTTTAAGGGTTTCACCTCGACCTATAAATTGATAGCGATCGGTTTCGTATTGGAAAGTGTCAAGGGCCAAATGGCTGCTGACGAAAACATGTCCGGCCCAGATAGGGGGGTCGTCAGGACTTCGCAGGCGGCGATAAGCAATAATGGCTGAGAATTCTGGCAAAGCTTCGGTCTGGATAAACATTTTATTGAAGGCAGGATGCGCGCGATCCGCATTATGCGGTGCTAAAGCAAGTTCGCTGTAGGTTGTCAGTTCGATACGGCGTGTTTTAGAAGAAAGATTCGCCAGCGTCACCAGACGAATTTCGGCATTATCCTCTGGAGAAACGACAACTTCTGTTAACACTTCAAGCTGAAATTCACGTCGACGAATGCGAGAAACATCAGGTTTAAAGCTGGCAGAATAAGTCAATCCTTTATAGTCCGTGGGATGGTAAGTGGTGGACCAAATTGCGCCTGTGTCCATATCTTTTATGTAACAAAAGCTACCCCAAGGATCTGAAGTGACATCAGAACGCCAGCGCGTAATATCAAAATCTCCCCACCGGCTATAGCCTCCACCGACGTTCGTCAGCATGACCGAATACTCGCTATTCGAAATTAAATTGACTTTAGGAGTTACACTATCCGGACTTTCCGTCTTGCCTAAGATTGGTTTAGTCGAAATAGGAACTAAGCGCGACATCGGGACTTCATTACGATAACCTTTCGTGATCATAGGATTGATGGGAGGGTTTTCATAGAGCAGCGATTCAACCCCCATGATATAGGGATTTGCATGTAAACGCCGTGCAGTAATTTCATTGTGAAGCAAATTGTTAATTGCAATGAATGTCATCGATTGATGGTGAGCCATATAGGCATAGACTACAACTCCTCTTCGGCCCTGAGGTCCTTCTTCACGCGAAAAGTCTATGGATTCATAAAATCCATAAGTGCTTAACATTCTATAAGCATCACTTTTAAGAACTTTAAAATTTTTGATGGCTGACTGGGGATCGATCCCCAAAGCCAGTCCGGTGGAATAAGGACTAACGACAAAATCTTCTTCCAAATCTCGTTTAAAACCTAATCCAGGGACTCCAAAACTGCGATACTGATAAGTTTTACGCGAATCTATATCACTGTAAGCTGCTTCAGATATACCCCAGGGGATACCATGTTCTTTGCCGTAAAAAATTTGGCACTTCACCGCTGCACTACATCCTTGTGCGAGCAAAGAATTTGGGTATTTTTTATTAAATAGCACAGGCATTAAGTATTCAAACATGGTCCCGCCCCAAGAGAGGAGAACTTGCATGCCTTCAAGAATGCTATAAGGCCTTCCTAGTGCCCACCAATGCTCAATTGGAACATCTCCTTTAGCGATTGACACCAAACTGGCGATGCGTGCTTCACTTGCCAGTAGATCATAGTAGGAAGAGTCGTGCTTACAGTCATCCACATGATAACCGATTGTAAATAACTTCCTTTCGCGATTATATAAAAAGGTCATATTCATATTGTTGACAATTTGCTTTAAAGTAGCGGAGATTTCACGTGCTTGTTCAAGCTTTTCACCCGCCAGCCATTGGCTAGTCTGCATGGCCTCATGCAGTTTAGCAAGCCAATCATGTTGGGCTTTATTTTCATTTGGTTGGTTTAGGCGGGTTATGAAATTTTGCATATCCTCAGGAAATTTTCCAGTAGCTAAATCTTGTAATGACAGAGGAGCTTTTAAGCTTTTAGTTCTCCATGTGGGAGCTTCTGGATGAATTTGTTTAAGCTGGTCTTCGCTAATTTCAGTGAGAGGAATGACCCAAGCGAAATACCGCTTAATAAACGTTTCCCAATCAGAAAGCTCATCTTTTATCTTTTTAAGCCAATAATCAACTTCATTTGTTTTGGTAGGCAAATGATCGATGAAGTTCATGGCTTCTTGTATGGTTTTTAAAATCAATGAAGTATCTGTTGATTGCTCTAAAAGCAACTCATGAAATGGCAGTTGATCTTCGCGGCCCAATTCTTCAGAAAGTACATGGCAGCTATCTCTAATGCCTTCAAACAAATTGGTTGGGATCAGCGGTGCAGCCAGGCATTCAGAAATGCCTTGATCCATTGTCCACAAGCTAGCCAGGAAGTTACCGCTATCGACTGCCGAAACATAACGCGGATATAAAGGCATCAGCGTTTGCGTATCATACCAATTTAATAGATGACCTTCATATTGCTCGAGTTTGTCTAAGGTAAGCAAGGTGGCTGAAGTTAGCTCTAAGACCTTATCAAGAGTAATGTATTTTAAATCATGTGCGCTAAGAGCCGCTACCAGCCATAAGCCGATGTTTGTAGGAGAAGTTCTTTGAGCCACTTCAACTAAAAGAGCTGCTTGATAATTATCTGGAGGGAGCCAATGAGTTTGGGGGCCTACAAAATCATCAAAATAACGCCATGTTTTACGCGCAATAAAACGTAGAAAAGCCTTATCTGATGCAGAGATCTGGCGGCTTGTTTCATCGATGATGCTTTTATTGAGAATAGCAGTAATAAAAGGTGCCACGATCCATAAACTGCAAAATGGGATCGCATACTTCAGTGCCAAAGGATTGATAAATGAAGTTGCGGCAAGCACCAGAGCTCCAAAAAGTGAAACCGCAAGAAGTTTAAATAAGAAAATTGATTGTGCGGCTGTGGAGAAAGATGAGTTAACTGTCCATTCTAGTAAGCCTCGTTGAGAAATAAGCCTTCGATAACATACTCTTATACAAGCGTCTAGGGCTAAATAAGCTTGATGTGGCAGCAGGGCTAAATTGATTAAAATGCGTAGAAATGCATTTCCGATTTCATAAATAGTGCGTTTAAAAGATTTTAAATAATCCCAAAAGTTACATAGCACCATTGAAATAATAGGCAGGAGAAGGACGGATGCTATTAAGGCTGTCCAAAGACCTGCTACTGCAGAAAAAATCCAAGCCACAGCTAAAGTCAGAACAATTGTTATGGGTAGCAATGAACGTCTGAGATTATCTAAAATTTTCCATCGGTTAAGGGCTGAGAGCGTATTTTTTTGCTTCGAAATGGTGGCATTTGGAACCCATGAACATAACCAATCAATAATTTGCCAATCCCCACGAATCCAGCGATGTTGTCGTTTGGTCCAAGCTAAGTAATTAGGAGGGAAGGCGTCATAGAGAATTACATCGCTTGCAAATCCCACACGGACAAAGGCTCCCTCGAGTAAATCATGACTCAAGATATGCTCATCGGGAAATCGATCCTTCAAAAGACGATGAAAAGCATGGACATCATAAATACCTTTGCCGTGATAATTACCTTCATGCATTAAATCTTGATAAATGTCAGAAATAGCCTGAGTATACGGATCGGCTCCAGTGACATCGGCAAAAATTTGAGAAAATATCGTATGGTTTAATAGGGAAAGATTAGTGCTAACTCGTGGCTGAATGATTGTATAGCCCCGTTCGATAATCCCATCTGCTGACAGAACAGCTTGATTTAAAGGATGAGAAATCGTCTCAATGAGTTGTTTAGCTTTGGCTTTAGGAATTTGCGTATCAGCGTCCAGCGTGATCACATACTTTACATTTGATATGTTTTCACGCATTCCGTAGCGGAGAATGTTTTCTGGAAGAGCATCACCTACTAAATAGCGATTCAAGCATTCAAGTTTTCCTCGCTTACGTTCTCCCCCGATCCAAGCGCGTTCACTTTCACTCCAGATGCGCTGTCGATAAAACAAGAAAAATTTTCCTTTTCCATAAGTACTCTCTAAGTGCTCAATTCCCTTTTCGGCAAAGTTTAATAAAGCATCATCCTCTTCCATATGCTTTTGAGGGGCATCAGCAAAGTCGCAGAAAATCCCAAATCGGAGCATCGGATCGGAATTAGCTAAATAATTTACCTCTAAATTTGTAAGATGAGTTTCTATTTGTGAAGTTGAGGAGACTTTAACAGGCACCACAAGTAGAGTCTTAAGTTTTTCAGGAATTCCAATATCAAATGCCATTTTGGGAAGGATAAAGGGGGGCAATAGTTGACTGAAGAGACTATTTGTGAGTTGAATAGCGATTTCTGTGATTGGAATTAAGGCTAGCCCTGCCAACAAGAATGAAAGTCCTGTGCTGACACCATTATGTAAGGATACATAAAGGCATAAAGCCTCTACCAAAACAGTAAAAGAAAACAAAATGCCAATATAAATAGCTACTGGATATGTTTTAAGAGTTCGTCGAATCCTGTGTAAAAGTGTAGGTCGGTAGTCGATCTCTTTTTCAATCGCTGATCGACCTTTGTCCACAAGGTAGTAGCCCACGTGGCGATTAAACTCATTTTTTGCTTGTGCAGCCAAGTCTACGACGCGCTGGGCAATGTCTGTTTCTGAAAGCTGAGAATGACGTGAAAGGTTTTCAATCGCATGTCTATAGGTATCACGAGTCGTAAAACTCATGGTCGAATAAGCATCTATTGGATCATGAGTAAGAATAGCGTCTACAAAACTCAATTTTTCAAATATTCCCGCCCAAGTTAGTTGAGAGAGTGTGATTAAGCTGACAATAGCACTGGCAAAACCAACTTCTTCATGCGTTTTTTGCAGTTGTTCCTTAACAATAATTTCTTCCAAGGGAGAGTTAAAATGCATTTCAAGCCAATCTTTCACCAAAGGAATTACTTTTTCTTCATCATAAAGATGGTCTAAAACTTCCTCAGCAAAATGAGGGGAAGGAGCTGCCTGCTCTTGTTCCAAATTTTGCAGCAACTTTGGGACCACTTCAGGTTCATGCCTGGAAGCACTTAAAAGTCTATTTCCCCAATAAGTAGCTAATTCGGTTTCTTTAAGATTTTTATCGATTTGCAGAGCGAGTGCATGGAGGCACTCAATCAAATGCAGTCTAAGCATCAAAGGAATCGCCCAAAGCTCACCTATCGAAAGGGGTTGGATTTTTTGAAAACTGTTAAGAAAAGTAATGATATTTTCTTTGTTTAGTTTATAAGCAGAGCTTTTAACGATTTCTTTTGCAATCGCATAAACTCGCGGATAGCCTTGCATAGGCCCTTGAAGCAGTACTGGAAGCTTCTCATAATACTTACGTGGAAGATTGCGTTGCACTTCCTCGATTGTGCCTTGAATGACATGAGTATTATCCAAAAGCCATTCCGCTGAAGAAGTGACGGCTTGCTCTGCGAACTGTACTTGAGCAACATTCCGCCTTACTGTTCTCAAACTCTCTGAGCTTTTTTTTAGTTGAATGAGCAGAGGCAGCTTTTTAGTTTTTACTAATCCAACTTCCTGCAATTGCAGAGCTAACTGCTTGGCCGCTTCTTCCAGATTTTCTGATGCCAGTGGTTCTCGCACATAATCGATTTTCTCAGCTCTTTCGCTAGCTGATTCTGGTTGTAAAAGAAAAGAAAGAGGATGGCCGCTTTCAACCGTACGCAGGGTTTCTAAAATTTCTCTAGTATTTTTTTGCTCAGTTTGCGCGAGCACTAAAATTTCATCTTTTAAGACACAAGATTTAAATCTCTCTAGAATTTTTGTATCAATAGGAAAAAATTGATCTCTTTTGGTCCAAGCCAAATATGCAGTAATTAAACCTGTTAATACAGTATTAACTAAAAATAATTCTGAAAAAGAAAAAGTTAAATAAAGAAAACCGCAAAAAAGTAAAAAAAGTGCACTCAAAGCCATATAAAACGCCCAGGGAGTGGGAGTTATGACTAAAAGCTTTCCCTCAGGAGAGCGATGAATGCTCGCAATCTTACGATGCCCTTGCTTTTTAAGGTTGGTAAAAACCCCTTGAGCAGTGCGAGGATTTTGATAAAAGGCCAGGGCAATATTCCACCGCTTCATGATCACTCCATTTTTCAATTCGATAAATTTGGCATTGATTTCAAGCGTTTTATGATCAATGCCGTTATTTTTTCTTGCTGGGATGCGCCTGGGTTAAAGTTATATCGATTGAATACTTTGCTTATTACTTTAAATAGAAAATTTTAATAAATTAAGCAACTAAAATATATTAATGATTTTACACTGATTTTCCTCTTGGAAATATTTATTAAATAAATTATTTAAATATTTAAAGGTTATCTCTAAAGGTGTGATATGTTTTTTCGGAGCTTGCTCTCAACCCAATCGGCTAAAGAACTCATTCATCAAATAATTGCCAAAGCCGATATAGAAATCGGAGGAAGCCGTCCATGGGATTTACAAGTACATGATGATAAATTTTATGCACGCGTCGTGCGCGATGGTTCTTTAGGTTTAGGTGAGACTTACATGCAAGGGATGTGGGATTGTGCGGCTGTCGATGAGTTTTTTATGCGACTCTTAAGAGAGAACTTAAATGAACATGCCGCCAGTTCCTGGACCATGCTTTGGGCGTCCTTAAAAGCCAAAGTCTTCAATATGCAAACGAAATCGAATGGATTAAAAGTGATCCATCAGCATTACCAAATCGGCAACGATTTATACCAAAACATGCTAGATTCTACTTTGACTTATAGCTGTGGATACTGGAAAGAAGCCCAAGATTTGGAAAAGGCCCAGCAGGATAAATATCATCTTATCTGTAAAAAATTGTCTCTTCGCCCCGGCATGACCGTGCTGGATATTGGCTGCGGCTGGGGAGGATTTGCCAAGTTTGCCGCTGAAAAATATGGCGTATATGTGACAGGAATTACTCTTTCTGAAAACCAAGCAGAATATGCTAAAACGATTTGTCATGGACTTCCGATAAAAATAAAAATTTTAGATTATCGTGATATCGATCAAACCTACGACAGAGTGGTTGAAATTGGAATGTTTGAACATGTTGGGGTTAAAAATTATCGGAAATTTATGGAAGTTGCAAATCGCGCTTTAGTGCCCGATGGGATATTTTTGTTACACACCATTGGGGCGAATTTTACGGCACTTGCCTCTGATCCTTGGATTAACACTTATATTTTTCCCAATGGGCACATTCCTTCAATTGTAGAAGTAGGAGAAGCTATAGAAAAGATTTTTGTAGTCGAAGATTGGCATAATTTTGGGGCGGATTACGATAAAACTTTAATGGCTTGGTATCAAAATTTTAATCAAAAGTGGCCAAAAATATCAGCCCAATATGGAGAGAATTTTTATCGCATGTGGCGATATTATTTACTTTCTTGTGCTGGGAGCTTTCGTGCAAGAAGTATTCAGCTGTGGCAAGTTGTTCTCTCTAAAAATGGTTTAGTTGGCGGTTACCTTTCAGTTCGTTAATTCGCTAGATTATCAAAACTTTTCAACTTTTTTTTATCACTCGATCTTTCCAAAATTATTAAATATACTATTTTAAATTAGAATAATTGAAATATATTTAATAATTAATTAAGCTTGTTTCTTTTTTAACAAAGGAAACATTATGAGTTCACATGCCTATTATCTTGGTAAATATTCAACCGAATTGAACTTAGTATTGAGCAAAGGTTGGCAATTTGATGATGAGGGAAAAGTTTCTCCATCATGTAAAAAACCTTTAACCAAGATTGCCGTTCTCAATAAAATATACGCTACTTTACAAAATGCTCCTGTTTACAGTCTCAATCTAGAAAGTAGTAAAAGACTTATTGGTCTTGTGGCAAGCTATGCCACATCAGCTGAAAGTAATGAAGCACCAAAAGCTAAAAAAACTGCTTTAAACATTCAGAAATTGATCATGGCAAAGGATAACACTGTCTTTTCATGTTTCCATGGTTTAGGAGCAAGGAAGATTAACACGATCCTAGATAAAGATTCTAAGACAGTCACTCCCGAAGAGTGCTCATTACTTACTGATCTGGCAAATCTCTTTGCGCAGGATAGGCTTTGTGTTCATAATTTTTATCAATATGTTTCTTTTTTATTAAAAATGCAGGGGTTAATAAAAAATTGCCCAAGCATAAAATTTATTAAATTAGATTCTGGAGAAACTAGTGCACAAATTTCCTATTTACACCCAGTTCAATCCCTCGACTGCCAATTAGCTTTAGAAATTGAATGGCATCAAAAAAAAAATCCGGATCTTTTAAAAATAGATGCGAAATTAATTAAAAAGATGATTAGCAGAAAACTTGAAACGCCTGATCTAGAATTTAAAAAATATTTAGAAGAACGGCTAATGCTCTACATCATATTTGCTCTTGCTGCTCAAATAGATAATTTTAAAGATAATTCAAAAGAGCTGTTAGAACTCTTATCGCGCTATGAAAATAATGAAAATACTTTAAACGCATACAGCCTCGAATTTCTCCACCATCCCGAATCGTATATTGAATTAAGTAAAAAAGCTGAGGAAACATGGACTTCTCCTTTCGATTCTCCTTCAAAATTTGTTCCTATCGTTGAAGAATTGCGTACATATGAAAATACAAATGAAAGTTTTAATAAATGGTATCGGGCGATTTATAAAAAAATCATCGCTTGTAAACAGATTCATCAAACAATTTCTCTTCCTTTTATTGATCCTGATAAATTTGTCTCTTATGAAAGATTTATAAAAGAAAAAGCTATAAAAATTCCCTTAAGTGGACTATTTGCTAAATGGGAGAAAGAAGCTCAGATTGCCATTGAAAAAAGCAAGGAGCCAACTGTCAAAGTTTCAACTGCTAAAAAACAGTCTGCTCCTAGATCTAAAGCAAAGGCTTTACCAAAATCAGTCCGTGAAAAACCACTCCTTCCCGTTCAATCAGAGATTGTTTCACCTGTTTCAATGAAAGGTGAGATTGAAAAGCCCTCTAAAGCAAAGCGCATACCCTCTGCGGAGGAAGGAAAATCAGACCGTGAAAAACCACTCGTTCCCGTTCAATCAGAGATTGTTTCACCGGTTTCAATGACAGGTGAGATTGAAAAACCCTCTAAAGCAAAGCGCATCCCCTCGGCAGGGGAAGGAAAATCCGTCCGTAATAAAATACCTGTCCCAACTCAAACTAAGATTGCTGGGGAAGAGATATCTCAAACAAAATCCTGGCATCAGCTTTTAGAAGAAGCCTCACCTTTTGCAGTGCACAAACGAGTGACAGATTGGTTTGACCCTAGCGCTGAAGTCAAAATTCTCAATGAAGAAAGTTTTTTAGTGCATAATTTTGCCTGGGCAGCAAACACAGTAGCATGGGAAGTGGGAACGCACTACTTGCATCTCAATGCTGAGGAAAATTGTCAACCTGCTATCGCGATCTTGTGTGATGTGGAACATTCATTTTTTCCAAAGCCAGAGCTTTTTCTGATGACTTTTACTTTTGACCATTTGATCGACAAAAGAAATTTCAACCCCGAACACAAATATGATCCAAAGTGGTCTTGTTTTCATCGAGCACTAACGCGTAGAGACCAGCAAAATGAAGTGGTTGATGAATATATGGAAATCGCCAAAAAAACTTTGATTGATTTTCCGCCATTACCTTCTCAGGTTCAACCTCTTCGGCTTGTGAAAGAATTCGATAGCCAACCCTTTCCTGATGGAAGTTTCATTGAATCTGTACGTGGGGGAGTCGTGACGATTCGAGATCCTAAACAGGATACAAAACAGAAAAAATGCCGCATTCGCTTATTTATTATTCAATATTCTTAAATTCAAACTGGCACTTTTAATGCGAAAGTGCCAGTTCTCATACTTCTTCTTATTTTCAGTCCAACAATTTTTATTGAAAAATTACAAAATAGTCGAGTTTTAGCTTGCAGAAGTTAATTAGATGTAATTCTGCTTGAATGGTTTAAATAAAAAATAATGCTTGATGAGATTAAAAATCGAATGAAATAATTCAAAAATGAATGTGTGATATAATAAAGCTTGTATTATTATTTTAATAATGGAGGTTATATGCCTTTACCAATCGCACCTGATTCAAGCAGCTTTAATAATATAAGCGAAGCTGCTAAAGCGTTTACTTCTAACCATAAGGATAATCAATATTTAGTTAAAGTAGGAACTAAATGGGTTATTTTAGAATCCACAAAATTGGATAGAAAAACTAGGAACTTAGTTGCTAAATCTTTCAATGAAATGAAAAAGGAAACTATCGAAATTGAAAGTACTAGACAAGGGCTTCCTAAGGGAATAGACGGCGACCAAAGTTTAAGGTTTACTCTAGCGGCCGCAAAAATTAATAAAAAAAATTATGTAAAGGCAACAGATAGTAAGGGCACAATTGGAAAGGTAATACTTGCTGTAAGAGGGCTCGGAAATAAATCTATTAAGAAAAAATTTGAAGAATCGGTAGGATTAAGTTCACTTAAGGAAACAAGAACGAAAATAAGATCAGAAAAAAAAGAGGAAAAAGACCGAATACAAACAAAAAAAAATGAATTACTGAACGCAGAACAAGAATTGCCAAAAATAGCTAAGCAATTGATTGAGGAGAAAGGCCGTTATGAGTCTTCAAATAATCTTAAAGAAAAGGCACAGATCTATGGAAATATGAATAAACTCTTTAATCAAGCAGACAGAACGATCAAGCAACTTAAAGTCGGGGCGGATGAAAAAAAATCAGCCACTTTAGACCAAGCACTAGCTGGGCTCAAAGAAGAGATTGCTCCAGCAGCAAAAGAACAACTTAAAGCAAAATTTGAACATTTTAACAATCAGCTAGCAGATAATCCATCTAATATTAGAGGTTACATAGTTGGCCAAATCAATGGAGCGCATGGAGATTTCTCTAAAATGCTTTCAAATTCTGAAATTAAGGCCGCTCTTAAAGATGCAAATGCACAACTCATTGCTGAACTGATTGAAGAACTGACTAACAATGGCGAGTTTGCTCTAAGTTTTAAACTTTAAGGCTTCACAGATAGAAACTGATTTAGTTAGATAAATCTAAAAATTTTTCAATGACTTCTCTCTGCTTTTGTTTTGAAAAAACAAAATTTAGAGAGAAGTTTTTCTACTTAGATGTAAAATTATTTAACCACACTATTTGTTAACTACCTTAATTAAAAATCTAATATTGATTTGTTTTTTTTAAAAAGGCATAAAAAGGAAAAGGGTTTAATAATTTTAACGTTCACCAAGGGGGGAATATGTCTCACAAAGATTGTCAGGGAAGTTGCCATGGACATGATCACCATAGCTGTTCAGCTCATGGAAGTAGTTCACATGGAAGCTGTTCGCATGGAAGTTGTTCTTGCGGAGATGAATGCTGTGGTAAGTGCGGTAACCATTCTGCTGAAGAAAAAGACTTTGCACATCAATTACTTGAGATGGCAGATGAAGCTTGGATGGAAATTTTGAAAGAGAAAATTAAAGGGAAAATTTTAGAGTCAAGCGGTGCACATCTAGATCAGCTTGCAAAGCTTGTATCGGATTCAAATAAAGAACGCTGGAAACATAAAATAGCTGGAAATGCGGTGGCCAACGATTACCGTGAGAAGTTCTCTGAATTCTTTAATCACGAATAGATTCTAGGTAGGGGCCAGCTAATTGGCCTCTACTTCTTTTTTCTTTGCCAAAAAAACTGCTTAATTTAACCTGAAACCTCTAACTTATTAATGGAGGTTTCAAGATGGGCTCTACATCCAATTATATTAAAATTAAAATGTTCTTTGGAATAAGTTTAATTTTGTGTCTTTCTATGCAATGTGCACTCTTTGCTCGTTCGAAGCAAAAAAATTACTTAAATTTAGTCGAAATCACTTCTCTAAATCCGCAGATTCAAGTTGACCTACGTTATGCTACTGACAATAATTTTTTAGGTTTTCCTGTTTATTCAAAGGCTGTCTGTTATTTACATGAAGATGCAGCCGAAGCTTTATGTTTGGTACAGGAAGATGTTGAGTCTCTAGGTTATTCACTTAAAATATTTGATGGCTATCGACCTTTGCGAGCTCAGCAAATGATGTGGGATTTAATTCAAGACGAGCGCTATGTTAGTAATCCGGCGGTTAACAAGGGAAGGCACACAAGAGGGACTGCCGTTGATTTAACCTTGGTCGACGCTGAGGGTAATGAAGTAGAAATGCCTTCAGAATTTGATGACTTTACCGAAAAAGCTAATAGCAATTTCTCTGAAATCTCTGACGAAGCCAAAAAAAATCGCGCCTTGCTTAAACTAGTCATGGAAAAACATGGGTTTACTCAATTTGAATTTGAATGGTGGCATTTTGATTTAGATGGTTGGCGTAATGATCGTAAATATCCTTCACTGGATGTTGATTTTGAAGAACTTGAGAATCACGGTATCGTCACTATTCTCCCCTATCCTTATCCTTACAAATAAAGTTCAGCAGAGATCAGTGTTGCGTGCCTCGCAACGCTGATTTCCATTTCAAAAAAAGTTATGCGTTCCCTTTCTTGCTTTAAAAGGTAGACTCTTCCATATCCTAAAATAGAGAGAGAAATTAATGGAGAGGCAGTATGTGGAAATGGATTTTGATTTTTTGCATAGGCACAACGTTTCTTCAAGGGGAAATAAATATTCTTGCCTTTTCAGGCAGCACTCGCGAGGCCTCTGCTAACACTAAGCTTCTTACGTACATTTCTTTAATGGCCCGTGAGCAAGGGGCTAATGTGAAAATCATCAATCTAAAGGACTTCCACCTGCCTTTCTATGATGCAGACTACGAAAATACTTATGGGATGCCAGAAAATGGTAAAAAATTGCGTTCTTTAATGATGCAGAGCCAAGTGATTTTCATTGCGTCTCCACAATACAATAAGTCGATTTCTGCTGTGTTAAAAAATGCGCTGGATTGGCTTTCAAGAGGGGAGCAAGGGGGCCCTTCGCGCGATGCATTTAAACAAAAGAAATTTGTGCTTCTTTGCGCAACCCCCAGTGCAGATGGCGGGATTCATGGATTAGTCCATCTACGTTCAATCATCGAAGAGATCGGCGGAGAAGTGTCCGCGCAGGATATTTCAATTCCCCAGGCTTACACAGCATTCAACGAAAAGAATCGATTAAAGGATTCTCAAAAAGAAGCCATCATTAAGAAAATAGTTCTAGATGCCACTAGGCAATAACCACCTTAATCAAAAAAGACGTATACATTTGACAAAAAATAAAGGTAACCGTTTGAATTAAATTTTTAACAAATAAATTCAGGAAGTCATTATGAGCGATAATCTCAAAAACAAAGTCATTGCAATTACTGGAGCTAGCAGCGGAATTGGAGAAGCAACAGCTAGACTTTTGGCTAAACGTGGGGCTAAGGTTGTTTTGGGGGCGCGTCGGACGGACAAGCTGAAAAAAATTGAAAGTGAAATTGCAGCTTCAGGAGGCGAAGCCTTATTTCAAACGGTTGATGTCACGAGCCGTAAAGAAATGAAGGCCTTTGCAGATGCTGCTGTCAAACGTTTTGGCAGGTTGGATGTATTTGTGAATAATGCCGGATTGATGCCGCTTTCACCCCTTGCCGCAGATAAAGTGGACGAGTGGGATCAAATGATTGATATTAATATTAAAGGGGTGCTTTATGGCATATCTGCAGCCTTGCCGCATTTTCAGACACAAAATAGCGGTCACTTAATCAACATCTCTTCTGTGGCAGGACATATCGTTTTTCCTGGAGGTGCTGTCTACTGCGCAACAAAATTTGCCGTAAAAGCCATCTCTGAAGGGTTTAGGCAAGAAGTAGGGCCGCATATTCGCACCACCATCATTTCTCCAGGGGCAGTTAACACTGAGCTCGCAACACATATCACCGATGCGCATGCGGTAGATGCTATGAAAGCCGTCCTTGACGTTGCCATCGATTCAGAGGCAATTGCTAGAGCCATTGTATTTGCCATTGAGCAACCTGGAGAGGTGGATATAAATGAAATTTTAGTAAGGCCAACTGCACAAACTCTTTAATTAAAATTAAATTTGATTTATATTAATTATAGTTTTTATAATTTATAACAATTTATTTTTTTTATGAGCCTCTTTTTATTAATAAGGTTGTTTTGCCTTATCCTTTTGACTCTTCCAATAAGCACAAATGCGCAGATTAGCGTAGGCATTGGAAGATCGGAATTGACCCCTCCTACTGGTACCCCTTCGGCAGGATACTCAGAACGTCAGGGAGCGGGTATGGAAGGAGTGCACGACCCTTTGCTAGCATTGGCCTTATTGATTGATAATGGCACACAGAAAATTGTCTTTTGCAGTGTTGACCATTTAGGCTTTACTTATCAAATGTGCCAAGCCATTGTCAACCAAGTTCACCTTCACCCTGGTTTAGAAACTTGTGAAATTTATATTGGCTCCTCACACACCCATTCAGGTGGAGGGGCGTATTTAGATCTTCCGTTGATTGGCGAAAATCTTGCTGGACCTTATGATGCACAATTAACAAAATTTGCGGTTCAAAAAACCGTCGAGGCTATTGTTCAAGCCAGTAAAAATCCAGTTTTAGCTAAAATCGGCATTGGTTACGGACAAGCGGCGGACATTAGTCATTACCGAGGCTCCTGGCCCACCGACATTCAGCCCCTATCAGATGCAACAATTTTGAAAATTACACATCTTGATGACACCCCATTAGCTGTTTTATTTAATTATCCTCTCCATCCCACTCTATTAAAAAGCCAAAATCGTCTTTTTTCAGCAGATTTTGTGGGATATGCTCGCCAACATCTTAAAGAATATTTAGGCAAAGAAGTGCATGCGATTTATTTCAATGGAGCTCAAGGGGATATTATTCCGATTGTTTCAGATGAAGAGAATCGTTTTGCTTCCTGCGAGTATATCGGAGAAAAGCTAGCGGATGCAGTAGCCAAAATTTGGCAGGATACAGCAACAAATACGCGGCTTGAAATTGATTTCCAAAAAAAAACCTATTCATTTACGCCTCAGTCCACTCCTTTTGGACTGAAATTGCCCATTGAAATCTATGAAACTGAAATCAATATCTTAGTTCTTAATCGTTTACATGCGTTCGTTTCAATTCCTGGTGAATTGAGTTGCCTTTATGATAAGTCTTATAAAAATTACGGTAAAAGCTTAGGCTTCCGCAACGTCTCTATTTTAGGTTTAACGAACGATGCTCACGGCTACATTATTTTGCCTGAATCCTGGCAGCACAAAACCTTCGAATCTAATCTCTCTTTTGGTGGAGAAAGCTACGGGGAAACAGTTAAAGATCTAACATTCTTAATCTTAAAATCCTACTCTCCTATTTTTAAATAATTCTATTTTTAACAATTTTTAAGTTAAAAAATGATATAATAAGTTTATTTATAAGGAATATTACAATGGATACTAATTTTGATATTAAAATTCAGGATAATAGAGCAAGCTTTGCCCCTTTTATTAGAGAAGATGCCAGTCATAGAGGAATTAAAGTTAACAAAGGGTTAGAGAAAATAATAAAAGAAATTTTCTCCAAGGTTAAGATTGGAAAGGGGACGATAAGGATTTTAGATATAGATAACAAAGCTATAAACATCAATAAGGGAAGTGCGATAAATTGGATTCTAAAAAACGATCCGACTGCTGATCCAAAATCTATCAACAAAATGAAGAACAAAGCCCTTATAGAAAAGATTGCTTTTCTATACATGAAAAAGAGGGCAGACCTTGGAGATGCCGATGCTCAATGCAAGCTTGGGGCAATATATGCTCGGGGAAAAGGAGTTGAAAAATCATTTGATGAGGCTTTCAAGTCGTATCAAAAACCTGCTCAACAAGGAAATCCTATTGCACAGTTTCGACTAGGCCAACTTTATGAATCAGGAAATGGAGTCGAAAGATCACATGATGAAGCTGAGAAGTTATTTAAACAAGCTTTGAGCGGTCTTCTCAAAGCCGCTGATGAAGGAAGCTCTGAGGCCAAAATTTGCTTAGGGACTATGTATTTAGATAGACTTGGAGTGGAATCTGATAGAAAAGAAGCTTTAAAGTGGTACCTATCCGCGGGAGAAATCGATGACCCTGAGATTCTAAGGAATGTAGGATACTTGCATAGCAGAGAAGAAAAACCGGAATCCCTTAAAAAAGCTTTTGAGTATTACAAAAAAGCAGCTGAGCAAGGGGATGCACTTGCACAAATTTATGTTGCAGAAATGTATTTGGAAGGAGAAGGAGTTAAAAAGTCTAACAGACAAAGTTTCCTTTGGCTCAATAAAGCAGCAAAGTTGGGCAATCCCATCGCACAGTACAAAGTAGGGTTTAGTTATGAGTACATCGGCATGCTTGGAAAAGCCAAATTTTATTATCAAAAATCGATAGAGCAAGGAAACCGCGAGAGCAAATTTCAGCTTGCGTGTTTATACCTGAACCCTCCAACAAGAATGTTTAAAGGTAAATTAGATAAGGGAATTGAGCTGCTCAAACAATCGGCAGACCAAGATTACGACGAAGCTCAGTATAAATTAGGTAAATGTTACGAAACTGGCTTGGGTGTGGAAGCATCAACTTCGGAAGCCTTTAATTGGTACCAGAAAGCCTCCCAAAATGGACATGAAATGGCTCGGATTCAACTCAGTTCCTTTGGAGATACAAATAATAATAAAGATCTATTTGAGAATATAAAGAAAAACTTTTTAAAAGATTTAGGATTAAATGCAGAGAACCCTCCTCCTTTTAGTGATTTTATAAAAATTTATTACGCCGAAGCACGCAAACGTCATCCTGATAAAGTAGGATCAGACGTTGCTATGGCCCAGTTAAACACTATTCGAGACACCTTAGTCAAAGAATTACAAAGTATTCTTGGAAAGGAGAATCTTCCATGGGGAAATGAAT
>Ga0105046_10003174_pt1 | contig 26027 bp, 26 predicted proteins | sample MAT03_FD_78385 | JGI IMG/M metagenome (GOLD analysis project Ga0105046, IMG submission 78385) | Freshwater microbial communities from Lake Fryxell liftoff mats and glacier meltwater in Antarctica - MAT-03 (megahit assembly) | ecosystem: Environmental > Aquatic > Freshwater > Ice > Liftoff...
AGAATAACTTGAACATTTGACTCGCTGGCCTTGGGCGCGCTGCGGCGTTGCGAATCGCTTGTGTGGCTCGCCACACGGCGCACTTCGCGCCTTGCATCGCATCCCAATCCAGCGGCCAAATGTACAAGTCATTTCCTCACGAGCCCTTAGCCGATGCCGCCCCAGCGCTTCGGCCCCCGAGCTTCGGCCCCACCCCCTGCGCGCCAGGCCCGTCGCAGGTATCGTGCAGCTTGACCTTTGGAGTGCTGCCGTGCCGACCATCTACACTTCCCCAGCCCGATTGCGGTTTCATGAGCTGGCCGCCGCCCTGCTGCTGGCCGCCGCCTCTGCCGTTCTTGCAGCGCCACCGCTGTCGCCTGCGCTGCAGGGCGTCCTCGACCTGGCGGTGCTGGACTACGAAAGCGGCCGGATCGACAGCGCGCGCCTCGCCTTCGACAAGCTGGCGCGGAGCGGCATGCCAGCGGCGCAGTTCAACCTGGCGGTGATGCACCTGCGCGGCGAGATGCCGAAGCCCGACCTCGCCGAGGCCGAGCGCCTGCTCAAGCGCGCCGCAGATGGTGGCTTCGTCACCGCGCAGTTCATGCTGGGCCAGGCGCTGGAGACCGGCCAGCTCGGCAAGCGCGACCTGGCGCAGGCGTTGCGCTGGTACGAACTGGCGGCCGTCAATGGCAGCGTGGAAGCGCAGGTCGAACTGGCCACCGCCTACTACCTGGGCCGCGGCAAGCCGAAGGACGCCAGCCAGGCCGTGCGCTGGTACCGCGAAGCCGCCAAGAGCGGGGACGTCGGCGCGCAGTACCTGCTGGCCTCGCTGTACGAGCAGGGCGACGGCGTAGAGCGCGACCTGCGACTGGCACGCTACTGGTACGACATCGCGGCGAAGAACGGCGACGACGCGGCACCGGGCAAGCTGATCGAGGTCGACGCCAAGTTGACGGCGAAGCCGGCCTGAGCGGCCCGCGCCGAGTCTGCAGCCGCTACAGCACGATCTTCACCATCGGGTGCGTGCTCAGCGTGCGGTAGAGCTCATCGAGCTGCTCGCGGCTGGTCGCGGTGACGGTGACCGTCACGCCGAGGTACTTGCCGCCGCTGCTCGGCCGCAGTTCCACGGTGGCGGGGTCGAAGGCGGGGTCGAACTGCTGTGCCACGGAGACCACGGCATGCACAAAACCGTCCACCTTCAGGCCCATGACCTTGATCGGGAAGGCACTGGGGTATTCGATCAGGCTCTGTTCGGGTGGGATAGACGTCATGTCTTCGCTCATCACCTGCACCTGGGGGCGGGGCGAGCTTATTCAAATCGACTGCAGCCGCTTGGCCTCCTGGTAGGCCTCGAAGAGCTTCGCGTAGACGGGGCCGGGCTTGCCGCGCAGCGCACCGTGGCCGACGGGCTGGCCGTCGATGTGCGTCACCGCCAGCACTTCCTTGGTGGCCGAGCTGAGCATGACCTCGTCGGCTGCCAGCACGTCGGACTCGGAGACGGGGCGCAGGTTGTAGGCGATGCCGCAGTCCTCGCACAGTTCGCGCAGCAGTTCGTAGCGTATGCCTTCGAGCACATGGTCGCTCTTCGGCGGGCCGAGCAAGGCGCCTTCATGGGCGATCCAGACATTGCTGGCCGCCGCCTCGGTGAGGAAGCCGTTGCGGAACATGATGGTTTCCACCGCGCCGTGGTCGGCCGACATCTGCCTGGCCAGCACGTTGCCGAGCAGGCTGATGCTCTTGATGTCGCCACGCTCCCAGCGGAAGTCGCGCGCCGTGACGCAGGCCACGCCGTGGTGGCGCATGTCGGCGCTGGGCGGCTTCATCACGGTGGTCATCATGAAGACGGTGGGTGTGATGTCGGCCGGCATCACATGGTCGCGCACCGCCACGCCACGCGTGACCTGGATGTAGACCAGCTGATCCTGCGCGCCCTTGAGTTCGGCCAATGAGGCCACCAGCTTGCGGCAGCGTTCCAGCCACTCCTCACGGCTGTGCGGGTTGGTGATGCGAACCTTGCCCAGATTGCGCTGCAGCCGCGCCATGTGCTCGTCGAAGCGGAAGATCCGCCCGCCGTACACCGGCGCCACTTCGTAGACGCCGTCACCGAAGATGAAGCCGCGGTCGAGCACCGAGACCTTGGCGTCGCAGACGCGGGTGTAGTCGCCGTTCAGATAACACAGCGTGTCGGGCAGGGCGGCTTGCATGAGGGTCTCCCGAAAAGGGTGAACGAGATTACTACTTGATCCACAGGCGAATGGCGTCCCAGGCACGGCCCATCACGCCGGCCAGTTCCACCGGCTCCTGCACCACCAGCGGCACGTCGGCCACCTTGGTGCCGGCGGCGGTGGTCACCTTCAAGGTACCGACGCGCTGGCCCTTCGTCAACGGGGCCACCAGCGGGTCGGTGCGCTCGATGCTGGTCTTCAGCTTGTCGCCCTCGCCCTTCGGCACGGTGACGAAGAGGGCGCCGTCTGCGCCCAGCCTGGCTTCGGGCAGCTTGCCCTTCCACACCGGCACGCTGACGATGGCCTTGTCGGCCTCGAACAGGCGCACGGCGTCCCAGGCCGACCAGCCCCAGTTCAGCAGTTTCTGGCTTTCGGAAGCCCGTGCCTCACGTGAGCCGGCGCCCATCACCACGCTGAGCAGGCGACGCTTGCCGTTGGGCATGTCGCGCGCGGCGCTCGCCACCAGGCAGTAGCCGGCGGCCTCGGTGTAGCCGGTCTTCATGCCATCGACCGAGGGGTCGCGGCCCAGCAGCATGTTGCGGTTGTCCTGCTTGATGCTGTTGAAGGTGAACTGGCGAACGGAGTAGTAAGGGTAGAAGTTCGGATGGTCGGTGATGATCTTGCCGGCGATCACCGCCATGTCGCGCGCGCTGCTGTAATGGCCCGCTTCGCTGAGGCCGGTGACATTCTTGAACTGCGTGTTCTTCAGTCCCCAGGCCAGCGCCTGACGGTTCATCATGGCGACGAAGTTGTCGAGCGAACCGCCCACGCCTTCAGCCAGCGCCACCGAGGCGTCGTTGCCGCTCTGCACGACCATGCCGCGCAGCAGTTCATCGACTTTCGGCTGCATGGTCGTGTCGATGAACATCAATGAGCCGCCGCCCTTGCGTTCGCTCCAGGCGCGCAGGGACACAGGCAGTGTCTGCGTCAGTTCGAGCTTCTTGTCGCGCAGGGCGTTGAAGACGAGATAGGCCGTCATCAGCTTCGTCAGCGAGGCCGGGTCGACCTGGGCGTCCGCCTCGCGCCCGGCCAGCACCTGGCCACTGGTGAGGTCGAACAGGATGTACTGGCGGGCGGCGATCTCGGGCGGCTGCGGCGCCTGTGCATGGGCGGGAGCGAAGCCGGCAAGGCCAAAGAGGGCGAGCAGAAAAAAGAGTATGGGTTTCATCGGGATCGGGTTGTGGTCAAGGATGCCAGGCACCCGTGATCAGGGTCTTGAGCAGCGACAGCTGCCCGTGAAAGAAATGTCCGCTGCCAGGCACCACGGTGACCGGCAGCACCGCTGGGCGGGCCCAGTCAAGCACAGCAGACAGCGGCACCACATCGTCGGCCTCACCGTGGATCAGCACAGTGTCGGCTGGCAAGGCGGGCACGGCGGCCATCGGAAAGTTCAGCACCGCCGGGGCGATCAGCAGCAGCCGTTCAGCCGGCGCGGTGCCAGAAAGAACCGCCGCAGCGCGCGAGGCCACGTAGCCGCCAAACGAAAACCCGCCCAGCGCCAGAGGCAGGCCGGACTCACGGAAAGCGACCACCACGGCCAGTGCATCGTCGACCTCGCCGCGCCCTTCGTCCCACACACCGGCCGAGCCACCGACGCCGCGGAAGTTGAAGCGCACGGCGCGGTAGCCCAGTTGCACGAAGGCACGCGCCATCGTCTGCACCACCTTGTTGTCGAGCGTGCCGCCATGCTGCGGGTGCGGATGGCAGAGCACGGCCACGCCACGCGGCACGACGCCGGCAGCGGGTGCGTCGATGGCGCATTCGATGGGCCCGCACGGGCCGGCGATGGTCTGGCGCAGCGTGGCCGAATTCATCTGCCGACGTCCGGCGCCAGCCGCAGCCGCTCGACCACCTGGCCGTTTTTCAGGTGCGATTCGACGATCTCGTCGAGGTCTTCCTTGTCGAGGTAGGTGTACCAGACCTCTTCCGGATAGACCACCGCCACCGGGCCGCCGGCGCAGCGATCCAGGCAGCCGGCCTTGTTGACACGCACGCCACCCGGTCCGGCCAGGCCCTCAGCCTTGACGCGTGACTTGCAATGGTCGAAAGCAGCCTGCGCGTCGTGCTGGGCGCAACAGGCCTCGCCGCCCTTGCGCTCGTTCAGGCAGAAAAAGATGTGGTGCTTGTAGTAGCTCATCGTGCGATTGTAGGCAGCCGAGGGCTAACCCTAGGCCAAACCCAGGCTGGGGCCGGGCCAGTCACGCCTTCGCCCCCAGCCTCGACAGCAGCCAGGCCATCGCGGCATACGGCCACAGCCAGCCTATCCACTGCGCGAGGCCGAAGAAGCGCGCCCAGCGGCCCAGCTCCCAGGCTTGCAGGTTCTCGGCGAAATACGGGTCGGCCGGGGCTTGCGCCACCAGCGCCACCAGCGCCGTCAGGCAGACCAGGGCCAGGCCGGTCGTGACGCGGCGGCTCAGCGGCGCCAGCAGCGCGGCCAGCAAGGTGGCGCCGCCGAGCGCGGGCAGCGTCATCGGCGTCAGCCACGCCGTCGCATGTTCAGGGCCGAAGTTGAGCAAGGTCGACATCGTCATCGCGGCCAGCGCCGCAAACAGCGCACCCCCGGCCAGCGGCAGCCGCCGCCAGCCCGGCTCCACCACCGTGTAGGCCAGCAGGCAAGGCGACAGCAGGCCCAGCACAAGCACGAGAGCCTCGGACAGCGGGCGCAGCGGCTCCACCACCGACGGCTCGGCCAGCAGGTCGTACGCGGCCTGCGCCCAGGGCACGCCTTCCAGCAGGTCGACCAGCAGTTCGCGCAGGCGGTCGCCCACCTGACCCAGCCCGAGCGGCACAGGCGCCGGGAACAGCAGTGCCAGAGGCCAGAGCGCCAGCAAGGCCAGCGCACCGGCGCTCTGGCCGACGAACCAGCGCTCGCGAAGACCATGCCAGCGATCGATCAGCCCCAGCATCTGCAGGCCTGCCGCCAGCAGCGCACCCACCAGCGCGCCCAGTGTGTTCATCGCCAGGTCCTTCAGTGAGGGATGGCGGCCGGGCAGGAAGTTCTGCGCCACCTCGGACACGAACGACATCGACCCCGACCCCAGCACCGCCAGCAGCAGCGCCGGCAAGAGACCCCAGCCGCTGCGCCGGACGGCCACCGTCAGCAAGAGCCCGAGCGGCAGGTAGCCCAGCAAATTGGCCCAGAGGTCGAACGGGTCGCGCCAGGGCGGCCAGGGCAGCAGCAGCAACGCCGAGACGCCCTGGCCCGGCGGCCAGCGCCAGCCCGTGAAGGGAAACAGGCTGGCGTACAGAACCAGCGCGGCGTAGACCAGCGCCAGCGGGCTGGCCGAACTGCGATGGCGCGAGGCGGCAGCCATCGGACGTCTTAGAAAGGCTTGACGACCACCAGCACGACAGTGGCCGCGAACAGCAGCACCGAGACTTCATTGAAGACGCGGAACCATTTGTGGCTGCGCATGTTCTTCATCTGCTCGAAACCGCGCAGCAGCGAGCGGCAGGTATGGTGATAGCCGACGACGCCCAGCACCAGCAGCAGCTTGACGTTGAGCCAGCCGGTGGCAATGCCGAACCCGCCCATGGCCCAGAGCAGGATTCCCAAGCCCAGCGCGGGCAGCATCAGCAGGCTGGAGAAGCGGTACAGCTTGCGCGCCATCAGCAGCAGGCGCTCGCGTTCGGCGTGGCTGTCTGCCGGCACCATCGCCAGGTTGACGAAGAGCCTAGGCAGATAGAAGAGGCCCGCAAACCAACTGGCGACAAAAACGATATGAAAGGCCTTGACCCAGAGGTACGACGAGCTCATCGCCTCATTATGGCGGGCGGCATCGGCCGGATCGGGCTGGAAAAAAGAGGCCCCGGCACGAAGCCGGGGCCGGCAAGCCTTATCGCTGTCATCACGGTAAGGCGCCTGCTCAGGGAGGAAAAGCAGGGGACAACAACCTTGCGGCTATCATCCAATTACAACTTTAGCAGACGGATCGAGCCTGCGCCACCAGAGCTTGAACGGGACGCCGTAAAGCCTGGGTGCCACAGGCCGTCGTCCCACCTTGCAGCTCATCTGCCGTTCAGGAAACCGCCTTGCGCACGCCACCGCCCTACCCCGCCAGCCGGCCGCGCCGGCTGCGCCGCGATGCCCACACCCGTGCCCTGGTGCGCGAGCACAGGCTGGCCCCCGAAGATTTCATCCTGCCGGTGTTCCTGCTCGGCGGCACAGGGCAGCGGCAGGACGTCGCCAGCATGCCCGGCGTGCAGCGTCGCAGCCTCGACGGCCTATTCGAGGTGGCCGAAGAGTGCGTGGCACTCGGCGTGCCCGTGATGGCCCTGTTCCCGGTGATCGAAGCCACGCTGAAAACTCCCGACGGCATCGAGGCCACCAACCCCGACGGTCTGGTGCCGCGCGCGGTGCGCGAGCTGAAAGCGCGCTTCCCCGGCCTGGGCCTGCTGACCGACGTCGCGCTCGATCCTTACACGACGCACGGCCAGGACGGCCTGATCGACGACAGCGGCTACATCATCAACGACGCCACCGTGGCGGTGCTGCGCCGGCAGGCGCTGGTGCATGCCCAGGCGGGTGTCGACATCGTCGCCCCCAGCGACATGATGGATGGCCGCATTGGCGCCATCCGCGCCACGCTCGAAGAAGCCGGCCAGATCCACACCCGCATCATGGCCTACAGCGCCAAATACGCGAGCGCCTTCTACGGCCCTTTCCGCGACGCCGTGGGCTCGGCGGGCAACCTCGGCAAGAGCGACAAGAAGGCCTACCAGATGGACCCCGGCAACAGCGACGAGGCGCTGCGCGAGGTGGCGCTCGACATCGCCGAGGGCGCCGACATGGTGATGGTCAAGCCAGGCATGCCCTACCTCGACATCGTGCGCCGGGTGAAAGATGAATTCCGCGTGCCGACCTTCGCCTACCAGGTGAGCGGCGAATACGCGATGCTGAAGGCCGCCGCCGCCAACGGTTGGCTCGACCACGACGCCGTGATGATGGAGTCGCTGCTGGCCTTCAAGCGCGCGGGGGCCGACGGCGTGCTGACCTACTTCGCGCTGGAAGCGGCGCGCCTGCTGCGCCAGCGCTGAACCTCCGGCACGGGCAGACCAGCCAGGATGCGCGTCTTCCACATCAGCGCCGACCAGTTCACAGAACTGCCCGGCCTGCCCGACACACTGCCCGCCACCGGCTTTGTGTGGCTGGGCAGTGCACGGCGGGAGTTCGAGCTGACTGCCGCCGACTTGCAGGCCACGCTGCAGCGCTGGACCGGCGGCCAGCTCGTCGACCTGCACGTCGCCGACCTGCTGAACAACCAGTTGCCCAGCCACTTCGACTACACCTCCTGGTACGACCTGCTGGTGTTCCGGCGCCTTGCGGCCGGCGCCGGCAGCGCGGGTCTGTTCGTCGACGAACAGCACGGCACGCTGGCCAGCGCCAGGCGCGCGCTCGACGCCATCGACACCAGCCCGGTGGGTTTTGCTTTGTTCGACCGCGTGCTGCTCACGGTGCACCCCACCGACTGCCAGGTGCGCGACCATTTCGCCCAGCGCCTGTCCATCATGGGCGGCGGCGAGGCGCGCCCCGACAGCCGGGGCAGCGCCCGCCTGCCCGCCAGCCCGGCCGACCTGATGCTGCGCATGGTCAACCACATGGTCGACAGCTACCTGGAACTGCGCCGGCTGCTGACGCGCCAGTCCGGCTACCTGCAGCAGCAATTGCTCGACCCGAAAAGCCGCTTCGAGGATTGGCAGGTATTGCTCGAATCGCGCAATGCGCTGCATCTGCTCGAAGACACCTGCGAAGACCAGCGCAGCGCCATCCAGGAATGGATAGACGCACTCGACGAATGGCCCGACGAAAGCGAGCCGCAGGCGCGCCGCGAACGGGAACTGCTGCGTCTGCGCTCACGCGACGTGCTCGAACATGTGGAACGTGTGCTCAGCCACGTGCGCCGCCTGGAACAAAGCGCCGAGAACGCCGTGCAGATGCATTTCTCGGCGCTCGGCCACCGCACCAACAGCATCATGCGCACGCTGACGGTGCTGACCGCGATCTTCCTGCCGCTGAACCTGATCACCGGGTTCTTCGGCATGAACTTCGACACCCTGCCGCTGATCCACTCGGCCACCGGCGTATGGATCGCCTTCGCCATCATGGTGGCGGTAGGTGGCGGGCTGATGCTGTTCTTCCGGCGCAAGCGTTACCTGGGCACCCACGAGCGCTGACAGCAGCTGTCCTGCCTTCGAGCAAGCCGTCATTGAAATCGGCCCCGCCAGCCTCAGTTGGCAGCTGCATGAGATGCCGCCGATGACCGCCGAGCCACTGATCCTGATCGCCCTGGCCATCGGGCTGGCCCTGCCGCTGCTCTGGCTGTTCGGCCAGCCGCTATGGGAGGACCGGCGGCGCCGGAGCACCGGCGAGCAGCCGTTTCCGGCCGCCTGGCGGCGTCTGCTGCGGCGCCATGTGCCCATCGTGGCGATGCTGCCGACGGAACTGCAATTGCAGTTGAAGCGCCAGATCCAGGTCTTCCTGGCGGAAAAGCCGTTCATCGGATGCGCCGGCATGCGCATCACGGACCGGGTGCGCGTGGTGATTGCCGCCCAGGCCTGCCTGCTGCTGCTGAACCGCCCGGCCGGCGGATTTGCCGGGCTGCGCCAGGTGCTGGTCTACCCCGGCGCATTCGTCGTCGACCGTGTCTCCGCCGACGGCGCCGGTGTGCAGCAGGAACGCCGGAGGGCACTGGCCGGCGAGTCCTGGTCACAGGGCCAGGTGATCCTGTCGTGGTCCGATGTCTGTGAGGGCGCGGCCGTGATTGACGACGGCCGCAATGTCGTGATTCATGAATTCGCCCATCAGCTGGACCAGGAAAGCGGCGCCGCGAACGGCGCGCCTTTCCTCGGCGGCCGCGAACGCCATTCTCATTGGTCGCGTGTGCTCGGCGCCGAATTCGAGCGCCTGCGCGAGCGCGTGGCGCGGGGTGAAACGTCGCTGCTCAACGCTTATGGCGCCACCGAACCGGCCGAATTCTTCGCCGTCGCCAGCGAAGTGTTCTTCGAACAACCGCGCCAGCTGGCCGCCGACGCGCCCGCGCTCTACGCTCAGCTCAGTGACTGCTACCGCGTCGACCCGCTCAACTGGTGAGCCTGTGCGGGTTCAGCCGATCGCCGTGCACAGTTCGACCAGCGTGCCGTCGGGCGCTGCCCCCAGGGCTTGACGGTGGCAGGCTTCAGCAGCGTGGCGCCCGCCGCTACGGCGGCGGCGCAAGCGACGGCTACATCGTCGGTGACGAGGCCGATCCCCACGCCCAGCGGCAACACGCTGGCATCGGCCGCGGCGTAGTCATCGCCCAGGCTGTCGTGCGCGGTGTCGTGCTGCGCGAAGGCCAGCGCAGTGGCGCCGGTCTCCAGTTCACCGTAATCACCGCCGGGCGCGACGAAGCGGCGCCGCAGGCCGAACGCGCGCTCGAAAAATGCCAGCGAGGCTTCCACATCGCTGACGTAGACGATGGTGTAGGCGAACTTCATGCGGTATCCCCTTCGGTGCGCTCGTGGCAGAAATGCCGACCATATCGTCGCATTGCCGACCCCAACGCGCGGCCATAACCGGAGGGCGAGCGGGCAGACAGGCAAAGCCCAACAATAATCCACCATGCCAGCCACTGCCCTCGTCTGGCTCAAACGTGACCTTCGACTGGCCGACCACGCGCCATTGCAGGCCGCGAGCCGTTTTGAACGCGCCGTGGCCCTGTTCGTCATCGAACCCGAATGGATTTGCAGCGCCGACTTCGACGCAAGCCACCTCGAATTCACGCTGTCCAGTCTGGCCGAGCTTCGGGCACGCGGGCTTGCGCTGACGGTGCGCCGGGGCAGCGTGGTCGGCGTGCTCGACTCGCTGCGCCAAAGCACCGGATTCACGCACCTGCTGAGCCATGAAGAAACAGGCTCGGGCTGGAGTTACGCGCGCGACCTGACTGTGGCCGCCTGGTGCCGAAGCCACGGCGTAGTCTGGCAGGAATTCCCGCAGACCGGCGTGGTGCGGAGACTGAAGTCACGCAATGGCTGGGCAGCGAGATGGGCGGCGCGAATGAACTCGCCGTTGGTGGCCGACGAAATCGCACCGGCAGCGGCGCTCGGCGGCGAGATGGGCGACGGCTGCGTTGTGCCGACGCTGGCCGCGCTCGGCATGCCATCTCATGGCAAGGCGCTGCAGGCGGCTGGCGAAACTGCGGCGCATGCGGTGCTGCTGGACTTCCTGGATCGGCGCGGCCACGACTACCGGCGTGCGCTGTCGAGCCCGCTGAGCGCCGAGACCGGCTGCAGCCGCCTCAGCCCGCACCTGGCCTGGGGCACGCTGTCGATGCGCCAGGTGCACCAGGCCACCGAAGAGCGCCACCAGCGCCTGCTCGATGGCCCGCCAGCCGACCGTCAATTCGCCTGGGCGTTGCGCGGCTTTGCCGGCCGCCTGCGCTGGCATTGCCACTTCATGCAGAAGCTGGAAGACGAGCCGGCCATCGAATTTCGCAACTTCGCGCGCAGTTGCGACGGTCTGCGGCCCGGCGATGCGGAAGGCGCCGGCAGCCCTTTCAGCGAGGGCGACAATGCGCGCTTCCAAGCCTGGTGCGGCGGCCGCACCGGCTACCCGATGGTCGATGCCTGCATGCGCAGCCTGCGCGCCACCGGCTGGCTGAACTTCCGCATGCGCGCCATGCTGGTGAGTTTTGCGTCCTGCCACTTGTGGCTGCACTGGCGGCAGACGGGTCTCTTCCTGGCGCGGCAGTTTCTCGACTTCGAGCCTGGCATCCACTGGAGCCAGATGCAGATGCAGAGCGGCACCACGGGCATCAACACGCTGCGCATCTACTCGCCCACGAAGCAGGCGCTGGACCACGATCCGGACGGTATCTTCATCCGCCGCTGGCTGCCCGAACTGGCGCGGGTGCCGCTGGCCGCGCTGGCCGAGCCCTGGCGCATGACCACTGGGGAACAGCAGGCGGCCGGTTGCCTGATCGGCCACGACTACCCGGCGCCCGTCGTCGATGCGGCCAGCGCCGTCAAACACGCGAAGGACCAGCTCTACGGCCAACGCGCCGGCGTGGCGGCGCGCGGCGAAGCCGATGACATTCAGCAGCGCCACGGCTCGCGCAAGAGCGGATTGCCGCCGACCGGACGGAATGCCTCGCGGTCGCGTCGCCAGCCCGCTGCTATGGCGACGCCGCAACTCGACCTGTTCAGCGACGCCGAATGAGCGCGCGCGACTTCAAGGGCAACAAGAGCAGCCTGCCCAGCAAACCCTGCCTCACCTGCGGCCGGACGATGAGCTGGCGCAAGGCCTGGGCGAAGAACTGGGAACAGGTGCGTCATTGCTCCGACGCCTGCCGGAAGAAAAAATCGAATGCCCCAGGCTGAACAAACATTGCGCCACATGATCGTCGTGCTCGGCGATCAACTCGACCGCGAGGCCAGCGTCTTCGACGGCTTCGACCCCGAACAAGACGCCGTCTGGATGGCCGAAGTGGCCGAGGAGTCCACCCATGTCTGGTCGAGCCAGCAGCGCACGACGCTGTTTCTGTCGGCGATGCGGCACTTCGCGCAGGCGCTGCGCGAGGACGGCCTGCCGCTGCACTACCGGTGTTTCGACGACGGGGCCAACACCGGCACGCTGGCGGGCGAACTGGCGGCGGCGCTGGCCGCGCTGAAGCCCCGGCGTGTGCTGATGGTGGAGCCCGGCGACTGGCGCATAGGCCAGGCCCTGCGCGACGCGGTGGCCGGCGCCGGCGTCGTGCTGGAACTGCGCGAAGACCGCCATTTCATGTGCAGCACGGCGGAGTTTGCGGAGCATGTGAGAGGCCGCAAACAACTGCGCATGGAGTACTTCTACCGCGAGATGCGCAGGCGCCACGATGTACTGATCGTGGGCGACGGCGACCCCGAAGGCGGTGCCTGGAACTTCGACGCCGAGAACCGCGAGGCCTTCGGCCGCGAAGGCCCGGGGTTCGTGCCGGAGCCGCTGCGCTTTGCGCCCGACGCCATCACGCAGGACGTGATGGCCCTGGTGCGCAGCCGGCTGGCCGGCCACCCGGGCAGCAACGCCAGTTTCAGCTGGCCGGTCACGCGCGCTCAGGCGCTGCAGGTGCTGGAACGTTTCATCAGCGAGCGGCTGGAACTGTTCGGCCGTTACCAGGACGCCATGTGGCCCGGCCAGCCCTGGCTGTACCACGCACACATCGCATCGAGCCTGAACCTGAAGCTGCTGAACCCGCGCGAGGTGATCGCCGCGGCGGTTGCCGCCTGGCGTGACGGCCGTGCACAGTTGCCGGCGGTGGAAGGCTTCGTCCGCCAGATTCTCGGCTGGCGCGAGTACGTGCGCGGCATCTACCATTTGAAGATGCCGGCCTATGCCGAACTGAACGCGCTGGAGGCGCACGAAGACCTGCCGGCCTGGTACTGGACCGGACGCACCGACATGCGCTGCCTGCGCGACGCCCTGGCGCAGACGCTGGAGCATGGCTACGCGCACCACATCCAGCGCCTGATGGTGACTGGCCTGTTCGCGCTTATGCTCGGCGTGCAGCCGCGCCAGGTGCATGCCTGGTATCTGGCGGTCTACGTCGACGCGGTGGAATGGGTGGAACTGCCCAACACATTGGGCATGAGCCAGCATGCCGACGGCGGCCTGATGGCCAGCAAGCCCTATGTGGCGACCGGCAAGTACATAGAGCGCATGAGTGACCACTGCCGTGGCTGCCGCTACGAGCCGGGTGAGCGCACGGGCGATCGCGCCTGCCCCTACACCACGCTGTACTGGGACTTTCTGGGCCGCCATGAAGCCCGCTTTGCCGGTCATCCGCGTCTGGCGCTGCAGGTGAAGAACCTGCGCAGGATTCCAGCAGAGGAGCGGCTGGCGATCAGCGAGCGCGCCGCCGCCATCCGCCGTGGTGAGGTGGGCGCGGAATGAACATGGAACTGTTCGCCAGCGAGGCTTTCGATGCCACGCCCGCCGCCGCCCGCGCCCGCCTGAGCGCTGTGCGGCCGGCCGAATACGCGCGCACCCGCAACCACCTGGACGGCGCCGTGACGCGCCTGTCGCCCTATCTCACGCACGGCATGCTGACGCTGCCCGAGGTGCTGGACAGCGTGCTGAAGCGCCAGCCGCAATTGCCGGTGCAGCACAAGCTGGTGTATGAACTGGCCTGGCGCGAATACTTCCATCATGTCTGGCAACACGAGGGCGATGCCATCTTCGAGTCGCTGCACGAAGGTCCATTGCCGGAAGACGCCTACGGCCGCGAATTGCCTGCCGACATCCGCGAAGCACGCACCGGCGTGCCGGTGATCGACGAGGCGGTGCGCGAGCTCTACGCCACCGGCTGGCTGCACAACCACGCCCGCATGTGGCTGGCCTCCTACGCGGTGCATATCCGCAAGCTGCACTGGCGCGCCGGCGCCGACTGGATGGTCGGCCATCTTCTCGACGGTGACCTGGCCAGCAACCACCTCAGCTGGCAATGGGTGGCCGGCACCGGCAGCCACAAGCCCTATCTCTTTAACGCCGACAACGTGGCGCGTCATGCGCCGCCGCAATGGCACAGCCAGGGCAGCGTGATCGATGCGGAATACGAGATGCTGGATGCCATTGCGCGCGGCGCTCGCACAACGGCTGCGAACCCGCGGCAGGGCCGCGCACCCAGCCGCGCAACCTCGGAGCCGCCTTGCCTGGCCTGCCCACCCGCTGGCTTCACGGCGCCCGATGCAACGTCGATCCGCGGCCGGCCGGTCTGGCTGGCGCACCCCTGGTCATTGGCTGGCGCCCCTGCCGGCCTGCCGGCGGGCACGCTGCGGATCGGCGTCTGCGTCGCCGGATGGCATGCGGCCTGGCCCTGGAGCGAGGCGCGCTGGCGCTTCGTCGGCCAGCGCCTGGCGGCATCGTGCGATCGGCTCTGGTTTGCCGACGAATCCTTGCTGCGCAACGCTCTGGCGGCCGCAGATTCGGTGCAGGGCATCGCCGATCCTCATATGCCAGGACTGTCGGCGCAATTCAGGCTCGATGCGCCGCAACGCCTCTTTGCCAGTCCGCCCCGGCGCTGCGCGTCGTTCTCGCAATTCTGGAGACAAGTCACGAAAAGACTGTCATTGGCGGCTGAATTGAGGTAACTCAGCAATTGCGGCCGAAGGAATGGCAGTTGCGCAACGTGGTATGGTCAGATCAATCCGCCAGAAGAGCGGGCGCCAATGATCCGTATCGCGAACACGGGCCAGCAGGCGCGGCGCCCCGGTGCTGCGCCTGGAGGGCAGCCTCGACGCACTGACCAAGGAACTCCTCCCCGATGAGCAAGACTTACGCCCAAGTGATGAAGCAGATCGACAGCCTGCAGGCCGAAGCCGAAAAGCTGCGCAAGAAGGAAGTGGAAGGCGTTGTGGGTCGCATCCGCGAAGCCATCGCCCATTACGGACTGACCGCCGCCGACCTCGGCCTGACGACCGCCACGGTCGCCAAACGCGCCGCTCCGGCGGGCAAGGCGCCGAAGGCGGCAACCCGCAAGGCGAGTACCCAGGCACCCCGTTTCCGCAACGAAGCCGGTCTCGTCTGGGGCGGGCGCGGACCACGCCCGAAGTGGCTGCGCGACGCTTTGATCGCCGGCCGCAAACTCGAGGAGTTCGCGGTTTCCTGAGCCGGGCATCCAGGCCCCGTCGTGGGCCGCGATGTCCGAGACGATCCTCGAAACGCCTGCATGCCCGCGTCAGCGGCCCGGCCATCGGGCCACTGGCGCATAGGTGCCGGCCATGCGTGACAGCATCGACGAATGCCGAATCCGTTTGTCGAATCCCGCTCCGAGCCCGTCCGCGCTGCCGGCATTGAAGGAATCAGCAATGACGGCGCGCTGACCGTCTACTTCGACGGCGGCTGCCCGCTCTGCCGGCGCGAGGTGGGCCTCTACCGCGGCCTGCTCGCCGCATCTCCGGTGGCCTGGTGTGATGTCAGCAAGCCGGCGGCCAACCTGCCCGCATCGAGCGACAGCAAACTCCTGCTGGCACGCTTCCACGTTCGCCAGGCCGACGGCCAGTTGCTCAGCGGCGCCCGCGCGTTCATCGTCTTGTGGGCCGAACTGCCCGGCTGGCGCTGGCTCGCCCGCATTGGGCGCGTGCCCGGGGTGGCCGCACTGATGGAACTGGCCTATCGCGCCTTCCTGCGCTTTCGCCCGGCCCTGCAGCGTGTGGCCGGCGCCTTCGAGCCAGGCGCGCTCTTCGTGCCGGCGGAGATGGTCGCCGACCTGCGCAGCGACCATGCCGGCGAGACCGGTGCCGTCTGGATCTACCGCGGCGTGCTGGCCGTGTCACGAGACGCCGGCCTGCGTGAATTCGCGCGTCGCCACCTCGACACCGAACAGCATCATCTGGCGCAGATCGGCGCCGTGCTGCCATGGCCCCGGCGCAGCCGCCTGTTGCCGCTCTGGCGGGTGGCCGGCTTCATGACCGGCGCGCTGCCGGCGCTGGTCGGGCCGCGTGCAGTGCACGCCACCATCGCAGCCGTCGAGACCTTCGTCGACCGGCATTACCAGCGGCAGATCGATCAGATCTCCGCTTGTCCCGAGGCCCTGCCGTTGCGCGAGTTGCTGCAGGCCTGCCAGGCCGATGAACGCGGGCACCGGGACGAAGCCCTGGCCGCCGCCGGCCCGGCAGCGCCGGGCCGTCTGCAACGGGCCTGGCTGCGCGCTGTGGCGGGCGGTTCGGCGCAGGCCGTCAGGCTGGCACGGCTGATCTGACGAACCCGCCCGCAGGCCTGCCGCGTGGCGGGGCACGCTCACGCCGCCTGCGACACTCCTGGCATGCCTCATCGCCCCCACATGCTGGCCGGCACCCTCTACGCGCTGGCAGCCGGCCTGATGTGGGGACTGGTGTTCGTCACGCCCCTGCTGCTGCCGGACTACCCGGCGGCCCTGCTTTCGTTCGGCCGCTACCTGGCATTCGGGCTGATCGCACTGCCGCTGGCCTGGCTGGACCGCAAGCGCATCGCCGGGCTGACACGTGCCGACTGGCGCGAAGCGCTGCGCCTGGCGCTGATCGGCAACATCGTCTACTACCTCTTCCTGTCAGCCGCCATCCAGCGTGCCGGCGGGCCGCTGCCGACGATGATCATCGGCACCCTTCCGGTGGTGATCGCCATCAGCTCCAATCTGCGTGACGCGCGACGCGACGGCCGGCTGCCCTGGGCGCGACTGGCGCCTTCACTGGCGCTGATCGCGCTCGGCATCGGCCTCGTCAACCATGTCGAACTGCAGCAACTGCGGCAGGACGAGAACGCCGACCTCACCCGCTACGCGCTGGGCGCGCTGCTGGCGGTGGGCGCGGTGGTCTGCTGGACCTGGTACCCGCTGCGCAACGCCGACTGGCTGCGCGCCCACCCCGAGCGTTCGCCCAGCACCTGGGCCACCGCGCAGGGGCTGGCCACGCTGCCGCTCGCCCTGCTGGGTTACGCCGTCTTCTGGATCTGGAACACGCACGCTGCGCAGCCCTTGAGCATGCCGCTGGGGCCCCAACCACTGCGATTCATCGGCCTGATGGTGCTGTTGGGCCTGCTCGCATCATGGCTGGGCACCCTGTGCTGGAACGAAGCCAGCCAGCGCCTGCCGACCACGCTGGTCGGCCAGTTGATCGTCTTCGAGACGCTGTCGGCCCTGAGCTACGTGTTCCTGCTGCGCGGCCAGTGGCCGCAGCCCAGCACGCTGGCCGGCATCATGCTGCTGGTGGCCGGCGTGCTGTGGGCCCTGCGCGTGCGGCCGGAGCCGCTGGCCGCAGAGGGCCACGCCGGCTGAGCCTTTGACTGACGCTGGCGCGGGGACGCTCAAGTCTTGGCGAAAGAACGGCCGAAAGCGAACACCGAGTTCGGCGCCGTCGTGCGCACCGGCTTGAGCGCCGGCTGGGCTGAGATGGCGCGTCGCGCCGGCTTCTGGTCGATCACCACGCCGCTGGCCAGTTGTTCGTCGATCAGCGAACGCAGGCTGATCGTCTCCATGTGGCGCACCATGGCCGCATTCAGGCTGGCCCACAGTCCCTGCGTCAACTCGGTGCCGCTGACCACCGGCTCGGTGTTGCCGTCGCCACTGGCCAAGTCATCCACCGCGGTCACGATGTCGGCCACAGAAATTGCCTCGGCGCGGCGCCCCAGGGTATAGCCGCCGCCGGGCCCGCGCGTGCTTTCCACCATGCCCTGGCGGCGCAGGCGGCTGAACAGCTGCTCCAGATAGGACAGCGAGATGTGTTGGCGCGAGCTGATCGCGGCCAGGGTGACGGGGCCGGCCTGCTCGCGCAGCGCCAGGTCGATCATTGCGTTGACGGCAAAACGGCCCTTGGTGCTCATGCGCATGAAAAATGCTCCTGTTTCAGTTTGAAGGTGGCTGTCCCGGATGCCGCAAACCGTTTGCGTCAACCGTTGGCAACACAGAATTTAGGGCTTTTTTCACTTCGCGTAAATTCGTCATTCAAAGCAAATCACTTCGATAAAACCGCATATTTCGGGACGCCACGATGAACTTCAAGCACCTGCACTACTTCTGGGTGACTGCACGCGCCGGCGGCGTCATGCGCGCCGGCGAGCAGTTGCACACGTCGCCGCAAACGCTGTCGGGGCAGATCAAGCTGCTCGAAGAACGGCTGGGCCGCCAGCTCTTCCGCAAAGCCGGCCGCAAGCTCGAGCTCACCGAAGATGGCCGAGTGGCACTGGGTTACGCCGATGAGATCTTCAACCTCGGCGGCGCGCTTGAAAACGCCATGCGCGAGAAGCGGGAGGGCACGTCCGTACTGGAATTCCGCGTGGGCGTCGCGGACGCCGTGCCCAAGACCATGGCCTACCGGCTGCTGGAGCCCGCACTCAACATGCCCGCGCCGGTGCGCGTGATCTGCAGCGAAGGCAAACTGCCCGACCTGTTGGCGCAACTGGCGCTGCACCGGCTCGACCTCGTTCTGGCCGACGAACCGCTGCCGCGCAGCGTCAGCGTGAAGGCCTTCGACCACGCGCTGGGCACCTCCCACCTCAGCTTCTTCTGCGCGCCGTCGCTGGCGCCCAGGCTGACAGGCGATTTCCCGGCCTGCCTGAACGGCGCGCCGATGCTGATACCGGGCCCGGCTTCATCGGTGCGCCAGCAGTTCGAGGCCTGGCTGACGCGCCACCAGTTGCACCCGCGTGTCATCGGAGAATTCGACGACGGCGCGCTGACCGGCGCCTTCGGCCGCGAAGGGCGCGGCGTCTTCATGGCGCCCACCGTGCTGGAAGCCGAGGTGCAGGCGCAGTACGGCGTGCAACTGGTGGGCCGCACCGACGAACTGGTGGAGGAGTTCTTCGCGATTTCGGTGGAGCGGCGCATCACCCACCCCTGCGTGGTGGCCATCACAGACACGGCGCGCGGGCGGCTGTTCGGCGCCTAAGGGCTCGTTCCAGAATAACTTGAACGTTTGACTCGCTGGCCTTGGGCGCGCTGCGGCGTTGCGAATCGCTGGTGTGGCTCGCCACACGGCGCGCGCCGCGCCTGGCATCGCATCCCGATCCAGCGGCCAAGATGGTCAAGTTATTTCGTCACGGGCCCCAAGCGCCCGTGACAGCAAGATCAGCCGCCGCCATCGCCACCACGTCTTCGTCGATCAGCGTCCAGAACGGGTTGCTGCGCAGACGCGTCAGCGAACCCAGCGACACCGACAATGCGCCGCTCTAGCCGCGCAGCAGCAGCGAACCGATGCTCGGCAGCCCGGCCTGGCCGCTGCCGGCGATGAAACCGTAGATCGGGTCGCCCGGCGGGAAGGGCAGCGCCACATGGCCCGGCGATACCAGGCCGGACGTCCAGTCCAGCGCGGACCGGCGCACGGTCTCCAGGCTGCCCGGCGCCGCATCACGCTCGGCAGCGTCTGCTGGCGGTTGACGTCGAACATCACCAACCGGTGCGCCGGGTTCCGCAACCGGCCGTACAGCACGTTCACGACACCGCGGGCGCCCACCGTGGAATCGACGACCGACTGCTGCCAGCCGACCACCGGCGGCAAGCGCTGGGCCAGCGCCCGGGTGGCGCGGTCCACCTGGCGTGAGGCGGTGACCGGAAACGAGTTGAACTTGCAGGGGTCGAACTCGGGCTCCATTTCCTGCCAGTGCACCTTGTCGAACGCCGGCACCGGCAGCACGGCCCGCACATCGATCAGCACGACCAGCGCGGCCACACGCGTGTGCTCGATGGCCGGCGAGGGGAGCAGCACGCGGTCTGGCCGACGGAGCGCCAGGTCTTTTCAGCGCCGTCAGCGTGTGCAGCAGGGTCAGCGTGGCGCCGGTCGAGTGGCCGCCGATGCCATCAGGCCGGCCGGCCGGCGTGCGCGCCGCCAGCCTCACCGCAGCCGTCCAGTCGGCCATCGACATGCGTCGTCATCGACGGCAGCGTTCCGTGGCCTCGCAGGCGCGGCAAGGTGACCTCGAAACCCTGCGCGAACAGTGAATCGGCCGGCACCTTCATCGAATACGGGGAGTCGGTCAGTCCGTGCAGCAGCGCGCCTTTCACGCGGCTGTGGCGACGTCAGGCGGAAACGGCGGCTGCAGGGCGCATCGCCCGCCGGCCGCCGCGGCACGCCGGCCGCGTTGAAGCGGCTGTGCAGCAAGGCTTCGTCGTCGCGCTTCCAGGCCGCGACGGTGCCGTCGAGCTCGGCGAACAGCCGGCGCTCCAGTTGCTGGTAATCGGCAAACTCGAGGCTGCCGTCGCGCCGGGCGTAAAACTCCATTTTCGGAATCATCGAATGCCGGGGACGCAGCGGCGGCAGCGCGCTCACGGCATAAACCGTGTAATCCAGCACGCTGGCCGCGGCCAGCGCCAGAGCGCATTCATGATTTTTCTCATCGAAGAGGTTGCGTGGCGTCGTGTGGCGGCGTGGACGCCGGACTTCCCTGGCCAGCTTCGTGCGCCGCTCTGTCCGCGGCCGCCGCAGCCTGTGCCAGCGGCGCCGCAGTGCATCGACTGGCCCTGGCGGCGCCACGGCCGGGTTCCGTACAGTTCAGGAATCCCGTCACCGCTCCCGCCGCCGCCGCCGCAACGTCATGAACACCCCGGTTTCCCCGAACGACCTCTGGGCTCAGCGCTGGCAGTCATTTTCTGCACCGCTGCTGCGCGGCTTTCGTGTCTATGCGAACTGGCTGGTGGGCATCAGCTGGAAGCATTTCCTGGTGCTGGCGGTGCTGCTGTACATCGGCGCCGAGATCCTGCGGTTGCTGCCACCCTTTCGCTGGAGCGTGACGGAAACCATCGAAGACCGGCCGCAGGTCGCTCGGCCGGCGGTGCCCGCGCCGCCCGCGCCACCCGAGGCGTCGAAAGCGCCGAAGTCGCCGAACGCGCCGAATTCCGCGGATGAGCCGACGATCAGGATCGAAAATCCGCAGCACGGCGCCAGCGCCGGCGAAGCACTCGACATCACGATCGATGGCCGCGGCATACGCATCACGCCGCGCACCGCGGCATCGGCGGCGGCATCGGCAGCTGCATCGGCGGCTTCGGCGGCATCCGCCGCGGCCGAAACCGCCTCGGCTGCTGCGGCCCAGGGCGGCATCACGATCACATTGCCACCCGGCGCCGACCAGGGCGCCGTGCGCGAGGCGGTGGACCAGGCGCGCGACGCCATACGCGAGGCCATCGTTGCGCAGAAGGAAGCCGCCCGGGACGCTGCCGACGCGGCCCGCGACGCCGCCGAGGCCCTGCGTGACGCCGAACGCGCCGCGCGCGAAGCCGCTGCCGATGCCGGCCTCACGATGACCGGCCCCGGAGGCAAGACGCTGCGCACCCGCCAGGTGCGCTGGGGCGACTTCCTGACCGACCTGGCGCTGTTCTGGATCGTCGGCTCGGCCATCACCAAGGCCACCTACAAGGGCCGCATGGTGGCCGAGGTGAAGGCCGCGCAGGCGGTGGAGACGGCGGAGTCGGAATCGCTGAAGCGCCAGGTCGTCGAAGCGCGCATGGCCGCCATGCAGGCGCAGGTGGAACCGCATTTCCTGTTCAACACGCTGGCCTCGATCGACCACCTGATCGAGGTCGACCCGCCACGCGCCAGCCAGATGCAGAAGAACCTGATCGCCCTGCTGCGCGCCAGCATGCCGACGATGCGCGAAGCCAGCGACGGCGGCGTGCGCGATCTCGGGCGCGAACTCGCGGTGATCCGGCCCTACCTCGAGATCCTGAAAGTGCGCATGGAGGAACGACTGAGCACGATCATCGACGTGCCCGAGGGCCTGCTGTCGGCCGAGTTCCCGCCAATGATGATCCAGACCCTGGTGGAAAACGCCATCAAGCATGGCCTGGAGCCGAAACCCGAAGGCGGCTCGCTGAAAGTGAAGGCCGAGGTGCTGCACGGCGCGCTGGCCGTCAGCGTGGCCGACACCGGCCTCGGGTTCGGCCGCGCCGCCACCGCCGGCACCGGCGTCGGCCTGGCAACATCCGCGAGCGGCTGCAACTGCTCTATGGCCGCCGCGCCAGCCTGACGGTGACCGAGAACCAGCCCGGCGGCACCGTGGTCACGGTCACCGTGCCCTACAAGCCGATCGCCGGCGCGGGGGGGATGGCATGAGCCCGGCGCAGCCTTCGGCAGGCCATACAGCCGCCCAGCTCGACGCTCCGCGGCGCCGGCGCTGGCCGACGTGGCTGGCCGTCGCCCTGGGCGTGGTGTTGCTGACCGTCGTGCTGGCCTTCGTGACGTCAGCCAGCCTGCTGTTCGGGCTGGCCGGTCTCTTGCAGGACGGGGTGGGCGTGACGATCAACGGTGAGCCCTGGACCTTGCCGTCGCACGACCTGCATGAACTGCCGGCGCTGCTGGCTGGCGCGGGCGTGCTGGTCGCTCTGCTGGTGCTGCTGGTCGCCGTGCCGCTGTTGGTCATGCTGGCGATCCTGCTGACTTCGGGACTGGCGGTCGCGGGCGTGGCGCTGGGGCTCGGTGGCGCCCTGTTCGCCGTGCTCGCCACGGCCGCGCTGGCGCTGTCGCCCTTGTGGCTGCTGCTCCTGCTTCTGTGGTGGGCGCTGCGCCGCAAGCCGCCCCGGGCCGCCGCGCCAGGCACTACGATGTCGACATGAACAGCGCAGACGAATCAGGCACGGCGCCGCGCGCCGTGCTGGCCGACGACGAACGGCTGATGCGCGACCAGTTGCGCGCCCGCTTGGCCGAGGTCTGGCCCGAGCTCCAGATCGTGGCCGAGGCGAAGAACGGCCTGGAGGCCGTGGCACTGGTCGACGAGCACCGGCCCGACATCGTCTTCCTCGACATCCGCATGCCAGGCTTGACCGGTGTCGACGCGGCACGCCAGATCGCCCAGCTGCCGCCGCGCGAAGGTCATGACGACGAGCTGCTGCCCGAGATCGTCTTCATCACCGCCTACGACCAGTACGCGGTGGAAGCCTTCGAGCAAGGCGTGGCCGACTACGTGCTGAAGCCGGCCGAACGTGAACGACTGCAGCTCACGGTGGACCGCATCAGGAAGCGGCTGGCTGCGCGCCGGGACGTCGACACCGGCCCCGACCCGGCAGAAAACGCCCGCCCGCCCGGCGCCCCGCTGCAGCAGCTGCTGCACCAGTTGTCGGCCAGGCTCAACCCGGGCAGCGCGCCGGCCTACCTGCAGTGGATACAGGCCACCGTGGGGCAGGCGATCCAGATGATCCCGGTCGATGAAGTGCTTTTTTTCGTCAGCGACGAGAAGTACACCCGCGTGCAGACGGCTACGGTGGAAGCCTTGATCAGGAAGCCGATCAAGGAGCTGGTCGACGAAATCGATCCCCGGCAGTTCTGGCAGATTCATCGCAGCACGCTGGTCAACGTGAAGGCGATCAGCGGCGTGGTGCGCGACTTCCGCGGCCGCCAGATCGTCAGCGTGCGCGGCCACCCCGAGAAGCTGGAAGTCAGCCGCAGCTACGGCGGGTTGTTCAAGGGGATGTGAAGCCGACCGCTGGGCAGCGGGGGGGCCGCAGGTGGCTGACACCCAGGCCGATTTCAGCGGACCGCGTTTTCAGCCATGGCATTGCGACCCGGTGCTAATCTGGCGGGTCACTTGCGGCACGCGGGCGCCTGTTCCACGCTGCCGCTGTGTTCATTGCCGCGAGACTCGATGTCCGGCCCGGACAGCGCCGTTCACGACAATGCACCCGATGCGGTTCACGGATGTCTCTGCGTTGTTTCGGCATGTTCATGGTCGGCGCGCCTCTCGGGTCGACGGAGCTGAGAGGCCGCGCGGCATGCTGCCTTGCCCCCGCCACCGTGCCCGTGCAGCCAAGGCGGAGCACGCTTGAGCTCCGTCGGTCCCAGCGAGGCGCCGGTCCCGCCGTCCAACCTCGACCCGGTTCCTGACGCTGATTCCAACGCCGGGCCCGCGGGCGCCGTCCGCTCCGCTGGCCCGGTCGGGTGGCAACTCCGGCTGATCGGCGCGGAGCACCGACGGATGACGCTGGCGCTGCTGCTGTCATTGCTGTTCCATGGGCTGCTGTTCAGCCTGACCTATGGAGGCCAGGGAACCGGACTACCGGGTCTTGGCCTGCCCTGGCAGGACCGGCGGGCCGAGGTGCCCGTTCTGCAGGTCGTGCTCGCGCCGGCGCCGGCCGCTGTCGAGCAACCCATGGCCGAAGGCCCGGTGCTGGCGCCGCCAATTTCTGTCGACACGCCCCCAGGGTGGTCGGCGGCAACCGTCTTGCCGCCGGCGCAGCGCCCTGACGACGTCCTTGCTGCCGCCGCCAGATTCACGGCGCCGCCTGCCGACCCGCCTGTCGAGAATGCACCTGCGGCCGTTCGCCAGCCGATCTTGAACCCGTTGACGCGGTCCGACCCCGGCTCGTGGACCGTGCCCGTCACGCCCGCGCCGCCAGCGCCCGCCTTCGTGACAGCGCCAAGTGCTTCGAGCCCGGCGGCAGCCGCGCCGCTGCGCCTGGATGCGGTGGAAGCCGCGCCAGTGCGAACCGAGCCGGAAGTGCGCGACCGAGCCGATGAAACGGCGCAGGCCGAACTGCTGGAAGCGGCGCGGCAAGAAACGGCCCGCCAGGACGCGACGCTAGCCGAGGCCGTCCGGCTGGACACTGAACGACAGGAGGCTGCGCGGCAAGCCGCAGCACGGCAGGAGATCGCACGGCAGGAGGCGGCTCGACAGGAGGCAGCAAGGGGCGAGGCCGCACGCCAGGAGGCGGCTCGACAGGAGGCAGTGCGCCAGGATGCAGCACGGCAGGAAGCAGCACGGGTCGAGGCCGTACGCCAGGAGGCGGCCCGGCAAGGGGCGGCAAGACAGGACGCGGCGCGGGCCGAAGCCACCCGGCTGGAAGCCGGACGCCAGGACGCCGCGCGGCAGGCTGCGGCAGGGCAGGAGGCCGCACGCATCGAGCAGGATCAGGAGGCGGAGGCCAGACGGGAAGCGACGCTCCGGGCGATAGGGCGCCAGCTCGACGAAGAAGCCGCCCGGCGTGACGCCGCATCGGCCACCGCGCGCCAGTCGCTCGCGCCGGGGCCTTCATCGAGCAGCGTGAGGCGGGGCCGCCTGTTCGGCCGCGCCGACTCCAATGCGGCACTGGTCCTGTACGCCGAAGGCTGGAGCCGCAAGATCCAGCTGAACCAGACCTTCGAGATGGTTCGCGAAGCCGCGAAGCAAGCTCACGTCGACCCCATCGTGACAGTGGCCGTTCGCAGCGACGGCTCGATCGAATCGGTCAGTTTCGTTCGGTCCAGCGGCGTGGCGGCCCTCGACGACGCTATACGCCGCGTCGTGCAGAGCCAGCTGCCCTACCAGGCCTTCCCGCCGCCGCTGGCCGCCGAGTACGACGTAGTCGAGATCCGCCGGACCTGGGTTTTCGACATGGCGATCCGGCTGCATTGACGCGCCGCCGGCGCGCGCCGTCGCGCTACAGCCAGCCCGACCGCCGGAAGCGCCAGTACATCACCCCGCAGACGACGCCGATGACCGCCAGCGCGGCCGGGTAGCCGTAAGCCCACTTCAGTTCGGGCATGCTCTCGAAGTTCATGCCCCAGATGCCGACGAAGGCGGTGGCCACCGCGAAGATGCCGGCCCAGGCCGCCAGCCGCTTGGTGGTCTCGCTTTCTTCGATGGTCACCATCGACAGGTTGACCTGGATGGCCGTGCCGATGGTGTCGCGCAGCGTGTCGAGCGTGCTGTTGATGCGCAACAGGTGGTCAGACACGTCGCGGAAGTACTCGCCGCTGGCCGCGCAAACCTGCGGCACTCGAGCGCCGTGCAGCTTGCCGGCGGCGTCGAGCAGCGGCACCACGGCGTGGCGCAGCACGGTCATGCGCCGCTTCAGTTCGTAGAGCCGCTTGATGTTCTGACGCGCCGCGCCGGGCTCGAAGATCTGCTCTTCCAGAGTGTCGAGTTCGCTTTCCAGCGCGTCGACGAATGGGAAGTAACGGTCGACGACGGCGTCCATCAGGGCATAAAAAACGAAGCCAGCGCCCTGCTTCAGCAAATGCGGTTCACGCTCGCAACGCTCGCGCACGCCCAGGAAACCCTGGCTGCTGCGGTTGCGCACCGAGAGCACGAAATTGGGGCCGACGAACACCGCCACCTCGCCGACATGCAGGTCGTCGGTGGGGCCGTACTCGACCAGGTGCATCGCCAGGAACAGGGTGCTGCCGTACTCCTCGATCTTCGGCCGCTGGTGGCCGTTGCGGGCGTCCTCGACCGCCAGTTCATGCAGGCCGAATTCATGCTGCATGATCCGCAGTTCATCATCACCGGCGTTGCGCAGCGCGACCCAGACGAAGGTGTCGGGCAACGCGATGTATTCGCTGATCTGCTCGACAGTGATGTCGGCCAGCTTGCGGCCTTCACGGTAGGCGACACAGTTGATCAGCATGGTGGCGGGCTCAGTTGCGGGCTCAGTGGCG
>Ga0105046_10003175_pt1 | contig 26022 bp, 21 predicted proteins | sample MAT03_FD_78385 | JGI IMG/M metagenome (GOLD analysis project Ga0105046, IMG submission 78385) | Freshwater microbial communities from Lake Fryxell liftoff mats and glacier meltwater in Antarctica - MAT-03 (megahit assembly) | ecosystem: Environmental > Aquatic > Freshwater > Ice > Liftoff...
GCATCATCAACATCGCTTCGTTGACCAGCTACGTAGCGCTCTATGAAGTGGCGGCATACGGCGCTAGCAAATCGGCCGTGGTGTCTTTGACAAAATCGTTGGCGATCGAATGGGCACCCAAGGGCGTAAACGTTAACGCCATTGCACCGGGCGTTTTCCGCACGGAACTAAACGCAGGACTGCTTGATGGAACACCACGTGGCGCGGAATTGAAAATGCGAACGCCAATGCAACGCTTTGGGCAGCTGCATGAAGTGGCTGGCTGCGCGGTGTTCTTGGCCTCCGAATCCGCCAGCTTCGTCACAGGCCAAACCTTCCCTGTGGATGGCGGCTTCTTGGCCAGCGGCGTGAATCAATAAGCGACGCGCATTCACATCATTCCGATGCCTATTCATCTGCGGATTCAAGTAGATCCGCATCCACTATATCCTTAGGCCTTCCGGTCGAACGCTTGTTGCGAAGCAGTTCGACCTTGCCTAGGAACGGCAAGTTCAATTCGCCGAGTTTACCTTCCACGCGCCCGATCCAGGCGTCTGCAAACTCCACCGCTGTAATCGACGTTAAAATGTCTATGCGTCGCGGGGGAACGCCCATCTGGTACACGTTCTGCGTTTTGACAAAGTCCTGCTCGCCGACGCCGTGGTTCTCGATAGGGGCGCCAAACGCACGTAACGCGCTTACCACTCGGTGTGCGTTGTCTTGCGATGGCTCAACAAGAAGATCAAGATCTCCGGTGGCTCTAGGAAACCCGTGCGCGGCAAGAGCATGCGCGCCCACAACAACGAAGCGCACGCCGGCATCAATAAAAGCCAAAAGTATGTCGCGAAAGTCGTCGTTAAACTCGGGAACGGCACTCATAGCTAGCCCAGCCGTCGCAGCATCCCGGGCATCTGCGACCGATTGTATGTAGGCAGTGATTGGCCGGTTGAAGTCCACGCGTCGAGCGTGATTTGCCAAACCATCGCGACGCGTTCCGAAACAGTCCCGCCGACGCAATGCTCACGTTTATCCGAAAGCGATATCATCCGCGTTGGCCACGCGGCCCGAAGACGGGCTCGTTCCTCGAATGTCTTCACACTCCTATTGTAACACGGTAGGCTGGCCCCTACCCACAGTGTTGCAACACCATCACTGTGGCTTGCCCGCTAGGCAGTTTGTAGCGGCCAACGCCTGCGCGCGGCAGCGAAACACTTTCCTGCGCTGAGACCACAAGCTGCGCCTGCACGCCCTTGGGCACCGTAACCGTTACCTCGCGTCGCGTGGGTGGCCCATCGGCCTGCACGATGATGGGCCCGAATGGCGTATGCACGGCCACGCGCAATTTCGGTAGGCCTCCGAACTGCGGCGTGATCTGCGCGGTTGTGAATCCGGGTGCCGTAGGTTTAATGCCTGCGAACACCATTGGAAAGGAAAGCAGCGGTGCCAAGGCCGCGTGAGACCACTGATCGCGCGTGTCTGGCGTTACTTTCCAATGTTCGCTAAGAGTGTTGTTTTCCCGCACAGATTGCAGGTTAACCCAGCGATCACGCAGCTCTGAAACCACCGCGTCCGCGCGCCCCGCTGCGCCCAACGCCCACACATTCCACACAACGTTGGCGGGATAAGAAAGTCCAAGCTCCTTTGGTTTTTCAATCAACGCCTTGATAGACGCCGCTGTTTGCTTCTTGGGGCACAGATCAAAAAGCACGGACATCGAAAGTGATCGATCATCCAAGCGAACGCCCCCTTCTTGTGCAGCCCATGGGCGGTTTGCCACGAATAGGGAGGTGCGCGGATCCCAGTATTTTTCTAGGGTTTTTGCATACAATTTACGCCCCAGCGTTTCGATTTCCTTGGCGCGCGCCGTATCACCAAAGGCCCGGGCCAACGGCGCCAACGCATGCGCGAACGCAGCCACAGCGTAAAGGTTGTAGGCACATTGCTTGTGTTTTTGCGCAAGGAAAGCGTCGTGATCGATCCACACTGTGGGCACGCCTAAGTTTTCGACCGGCAGCAAACCGTCGTCACCCACTTGCGCGCGTAGGTACTCGAAAAACCGAAACAGCCGCGCTGCAGGGGTTTTTACGGATTCCAGATTGCCGCTGTACATCCAGTGGTTGTGGCAATCAAACATGAACCCGATGCCATGATCCAACATCGGCCCCCAAGGCGTGATGCCCATTTGCCGCTGTGCCAGGCGGTTCATGCGATCCGTTGCAGGCCAGCAATCAAGAAAGTAACCATCGAAGGTTTGTCCCTGGCTGAACGTGGTGACAAAACGCGCAGGCAAACGTGGATCGCCCCACAAAGCATTCAGCGCAACCACGCCATGTCCGCAATCGCCACTGTATTGCTGGCGTTCGCGTCCCATGCCATCAACCATGGTTTCTTGCGCGTTGTTCGCCACCATATTGAACGAAGCGTTCACCAGCTTTTGCAAAGCTGGATCGGCAACTTCAACAATGGGATTCTGCGCAAACGGAAACGTTCGTCGCAACAATGTGACGTTCTCAACTTGCACGCTTCCAGCAGGTCCATGTACGTGCAATTGAATGAAGCGGCAGCACTCAAAATCAAAGGTGCGAAAGGTGTTCTTTCCTTCGCGACAGACGAAACGTGACCAACTGTGCCGGTGCGTGTTCATCACAGGAACGCTTCCGGGCACATGTCCTTCTTGGATCATCAATTCAATGATTGTGCCCGCAGGTGCCGTGATCTGAAAACCGGGGAAGCCAACCATTTGCTCAGGCAAGGTGTAAGTAAGCGCGACACCGTGCTGGCCGTCTTGATTGAATTTCGCAGCACCAAGTGAGGATTGAACCCCTGAAGTGCCAGGCGCAATTGAACAAGCGTCTGGTGTTTTGAAATCAAAGTATTCATCAATGGGCACCGCCCACGACACCCGGTGCGATTCCACAAGCGTGGCCTTTGCCGTTGTTTCAAGCAACAAGGGAATCGTGCGTGACACAACCCGCGCATCAATATCGGGGCCGCCTGCGTCTGTAAATTCATCGCGGTAGCTTGAGGCCAATGGGGGGCGTGTGACTGGCACATCAAGCTTCATGGGCTTGCGCCAGTTTGCGTCGGGAACGAACCCCGGCCGATCCCAACCCACGGGATGCAAACGCGCGTCGAATTCTTCTTGCAAAGCCCGCAGGTACGAACGCTTTGCATGACCAGGGCGCCAGGATTGGCACAGGTGACACATCCATTCGTCATTGCTATCGATGCGAAGCCGGCTGGCACCCAATTCAATGTGGCCCATCAACAGAAAGCCAGGCTTGCCCAGCACCCACGTGCCATCGCCCGTACCGTAAAACAACACGGTGGCGCCAATGACGTTTTCACCCGCCTTTAGATACGGAGCCAGATCGATGGGATCAGCTTCAAGAGAACGCGGATCACAAGGCGAGGGACCGAAGTGCACGCGCACGCCGTTGATGGTTAACAAGTAGCGGCTATCCGCAGTGATCCAAACGGGAGCATTGGTGGGAGCGTTGGGAAGTTTGACCACACGGCGGAACAATACGAAGGTGCTGGGCAGGGTGCGAAGCGACGGGTACCACAGCCACGCCGCGGTCGACCCCAGAGGTACCGATACTGCCGCGGCAGCGTTGGCAGGAACGGGGCTGGATACCTTTGTGGAATGCGAAGCACCACCGGCGGCCTTAGCCTGCACGGCGTTGCCACGGCCAAGCCCTGCGACTAGGGCGGCCCCCCCTAGAACGGTGCGGCGAGACACGCTTGTGGCGAGCGAGTTGAACTTGCTAGGCTTTCGCATGGTGGCCGACACTAACAGAGGATTGCCGCGTTCCAACTTGATTGTGGTAGCCTGAGGACCCCTCACGCCAAGGCGAGTGCGAATGTTAAAGCGAAGGCTTCTGGTTCCTGTTGCAGTGTTAGCCCTCATGCCTGCCGCTCATAAAGCGCAGGCGGCGGTGCCACCCGAACTACTGTGCACCGATACGAAGAAGGTGAACTGCTTTCGCGATGAGATATTCATCCTGGACGGCGCCACCGTTGTGGAGGTCCCTAGTACCACGGGCGAGACGATCCGAGAGTCGATTGCGAAGAACTGTTTGATCGACACCGTCGCGGGCAAACAGAAGCCCATCTGTACCGATCTGCTTTACGCCAAGGCCGCGATCATCGTCGAGCAGACGTTTCGCGGCACAGGTCTCGCCCAGACGAAATGGGATACGATCTCGGTTTTCGGAGCAGGATTTCCGGCCGAACGAAAAGTCACGGGCACTGGTGGCGGCATTGGACCTGCTTTTTATCGAGTAGACGGCGTCAATGAAGTTGTCGGTATAGGGAAATCCGTCCGTAAGCGCGGCGCCTATCCATACATTGGATACATCGCCGGTGGCAGCACTACCAACTTTGGTAATTTCATAGCGCCGGATCTAGCACCGCCCGCCGGCCTTACAAAGTGGCCTGAGCCGGATCCTGCCGGGGTTATCGGTTACACCGAAAGCTATCCCGAGTGCGATGGCGACTCTATTTGTTTTCCCGGCTTTCAAAACGGATTCCAAGCACTGGCAGCAGCTGTAGGCCAATTGTTCGGGCCTTACGTTGAAAGTGGTCTTGATGATCGACTCTTGCGTAGTGACGATGCGAAGGGCATTCCCCAAGGCCCAAGCCCTACGAAGCGGTCTGGGATCACGAAACCGCCTGGAAGCAAAGCGAGCTTGGTTGCACAAACCGGCGCCCGCATTTGGAACTCGTTGTTGTCGTTCGACGCGTCATTGATGGGCGGTAACCGTTGGCGCATCAACGGCGACGGCATTTCGGAAACAACGTTCCCCTCAGAATTTTGGGCAGCGTCAGCGCCCTTCGTGGGCAAGCCAATGTCCCGGTTTCATCCGATCGAACTGTACCTAATGGGGTTGGTGCCTTCGGCCAGTTTGCAGCGCATCACAGATTACACAGATCGAACAGGCATTGAAGTTCAGACCAAACGCCTTCAAGAAGTCTTTGGCTCGTCGTTTGCCGGCTTGGTCGAATCTTTCGGTCAACTTCCCTTCGTTCCTATCGCGGTCAAGGACACCATTGAAGGTGGAAGCCGCGTGTTCACTGAAAGCGATAGACAGTTTGATCCGGTACGTTCCATTCTAGGAGTCTACGGCGAGCGGTCTCCCGAATTCTCAGAGGCGCCACATACGCACCGAATGTTGTGGGTTGTGGTCACCAAGCCCAACGATCCAGAACAAACCGAACAGCAGATAAACTACATGCTGCGCTGGCGGCGGGCATGGAACGCCTACTACTACATGTTGACCAGCTACCGCGGCCGCATGATCACCACAGCCGATACGCTTGCCGATGATTCGCCGTATTGGGAATTCGGCCAACCCATCGACGACGAAAAGACCTTCTCCCCCGAAGGTGGGCTGCAAGTGGATTTCCCCGGGCCACAGGCAACGCCAGGCTCGCCTGTTATTGCAAGTTTTGCTCATGTGTTGCAAACACCTGGCACCACGGGTGAATTGGTGTTCACGCCGCACGCCAACCAACCTGCCGTGCTTATCAAGGGTGATCAACAACACCCCGGCGCTATCAACAGCTTTGCGGTTCGTATGAGGCTTCCCATTGATGGCCCCACGCAATCGGCAGCCGTGATGCAGCTGGAAGGTGGCGTCAATATTCGCGTTCCTTCAGACCCGGGAAGTTTCTTGATCGCGGATGGAAAATTTCACACCTATTCAGCTGATCTCACCAAGGTTCCAACCTTTATCAACCGCGATTTTGGCGATTTTTCCTTTGTTCCTTCCACCGCGCCCGCAACGAATCTCGACATTGAATTCATCCGCTTTGCATGGGTCAAACCAGAAGACTTAGGCGACAAAGACGCCAGTTGTGCTGGCGTTCCCAAGCCCGATGGATTCATCAACACCGAAGACAATTGTCCAAACGAATACAACCCTCTTCAAGAAGACGCTGACGGCAATGGCATAGGCGATGCCTGTGAAGACTATGATCAAGACGGCACCGGAAACCTTTGCGACAATTGCCCCACGCTTACGAACTCACGCCAACGCGATCGAGACAGCGACGGCCGCGGCGACGCTTGCGACACCAGCCCCGGTGGCGGTTGTTTCCTGCAGCCGGAATCTGTGGCGAATGGCTCGCCCCGTACAGTAGCCTTGGGCTTTTTGTTCGCGTTCGCGCTGGTCGCACGAGCAGTGCAGAAGCGACGGAAGCAACTCTTCCGGCTTTAGCGTCAGCAGACAAGCTCAAGCGCATACACCAAATACGTTCGCTCCTTAGGCCCGTGCCAGAGCCAAGGAGCGAGCCAATTGGCACTTTTCACGGCTTGCGACAAAATCGGATCTTTGCGCAACAACCTGCGAACAAGTACAGGGTTGCCACCTTGGTAGTAATTCTGTTCGCCGATCAGTCGTTCCATCAACGCCGTTAAGTCCGCATTGGCGGGAAGATCATCCAACGGGTAGTACTCCGTTGAGATCATGTCACAGGCAAGCACAACCTTACCGCCAGGCGCCAGCGCGCACATGGATCGGAGATGTGCGGCCACCAAAGCCTCCCGCGCTTGCGTTTCAAAGGGATGGTTTTGCCCCAAGCTTTGACGAAGCCCCCAAGACATTTGGGTAAGGACGCAGCAGGACGCGACGAGATCAAACAGACCAGGCAATACCTTTTGTACGTTCTGCGCCCCTCGTTCCGGCCAAGAATCGATCTCCGCGAACGTTGGATGTTTCGTCCGCGCTGCATCCCAGATCTTGAGCAATCCGCTGAGATCAACGGGAGCGTGCAGGAACACCCTCTGCTGCAGTTCTTTGCCAAGTTGAGCGCGCGCAGAGGCAATCGCTTCGCGGTCAATGTCTACCAGGTGCACTTCCCCCAAAACAGAAAGCAGCGCATCTAAATCCACATCGTTGCAGTTGCCAGCGCCCAACAGCGCCAACCGGCCGCCCGCCTTGGGACACGCTTGCGTCAAGACAGCCGTTAGCTGCTCGCGATGTCTTTTATACAGATCCTTGTGACCACGACCGTGTTCGTTGGCGGCGCGTTCGTGCGCTGCCACTTGGGATTCGATCTTGGACATATTGACTGGTGTAACGACGTTAGTCGTTGCTGCGGTTGTTCACAGCTTTGGCGGGCTTCCTGCCGCCTTCAATCTGCGCCAAAGCGTCTTGAATGCTTAGGCCTGCTTTGCGCAACCGCAAGAGTTCCTCAAGCTCCGGATCTCGGTCTGCCCGTTCGTGGGCTCGCCGCTGGTCTTCAAGCAACGCGGCAGTCTGTTGATCCGTTTCGGCAAGAGCCAATTCCATCTTCAACGAACGAACGCGCTTCTTTTCTTTCATCCGTTCCAACGCGATATGTGCCTTTTCAAGCTCTTCGCTGTGGTCGTCCATTCTTTGAACCTTTAAAGGCCGACGTTCCGCTTGTTGAGAAGGGGAAGCCCGGGCCGGGGCAACGCCCTCTAACTCGAACCGCGGAAAGGCCATCTGAACTACTGACGCGCGGGCCATGGGATATCTCCTTTGACCTACAAATCGACCAACTGATTCACAAACTGAACCAATGTTCAAATTTTAGCGTAGACGATCTGAAGAGCAAGCCCCTTGGGGATAAGCTGTGGACAAACAATCCTTATGGTTGGGATGGATCCACTGCCTTCAATATGGATCTGACCTCAGGATCATTTGGCGATTCACGCGCCAAGATCCGAAAGCAAAGCCCTGGCTTCCACATCAGCGCCCGAGCGCCCCAGAGCAATAACCAAGTTCAAACGAGGCCCGATCGCTTTCGGATCCAAGACGACGGCAAACCGTAAATCCTTTACAGCAGCGGCAAGATTGCCGAGCTGGGCCTGAGCCACGCCACGGCAAACATACGCGCTAGCGTTTCCCCCACGGAAAAGAATACAAGACACACGTCCACTGTAAACCCAAGCGCTCTAGTAGAGCGGATGCGCGTAAAAGACTTTCTTGGCAAGCCCCTTGCCCGCCAAGATGTCCTGCGCCCACTGGTGGTAAAACGCGCCATCAATGGCTGGGAACTTCACCAATTCTTCGGCGTTGCTTAGGAACACCGAAAGCCAAAGTAAACGTAAAAACAGAGCGAACAGGAACAGTGATGTTCCTGGCCTGGCGCGTATTTTACGAATCAAAGGCGACCCACCGTCACCTGTTGCAGGCGGGACAATGCCGTTTGCGACGATCTGATGTGCATGCATCTTGGGGATAATGTTCAGGGCAACGCTCTCATAGAAATGTCCTCGCCTCGAGCTCTACGGGCTGAGCAGGCGCAACATTTCTTTCGCGGCGGCAAGATTGCTTGCGGGCTCACCCAAGCCGCGCAGGCTCATGGCTGGGCGAAGCGCATGCATTGGCGAAGGCACACGAGCGGTCGCATCTATCGAGAGGCGCAATCCTTCGCGGAGGTGAGAAGGGACGCCTGCCACAAAGGCAGCGTAAGCGTCAGCTGAACGACCATTTCGCCAGAGTACTTCGCCGCGTTGAAAGGACACAAGAGCCAGCACGCCGCTCGCGTCGGGAGATCCTCTTCCCACCGCGTATCCAGCAGAAGCAAGTGCTGCAGTTACTTGAGTGGCATGATTGGTAGAACCGATGCGGTCACGAAATAGGAAACCAGCGTCCTCGCTCTGCCGCCCCATCGCCATCGCCGTTGATTGCGATTCGAAATGAATCGGCCTTTGTGCCTGGGCCGCCAGAAACCGCTGGACCCGACCTGCTCGTGAACCGGGACCTGAAATATCGAAGGGGGTCAAATCAGCATGGCGGTGGTACAGGTGCTGCCAGTACCAGGAAGAACTGGCCAAGCCCATTGGCAACACTACGACATCTGGTCGCTGGTGTTCGATCTCCTGTAAGTAGAGCAGTGGCCAGACCCAATGATCCGATTCGACGACCAAGATGGTACTGGGGGGAGACTCAGCAAGTGCCCCTTCTGCAAGGATCCGCGCCACACGATCACGATGCCGCGTTCTGAGAAACAGGCCTGTAGGCGCGACCACTGCAACTATCAAGCAAGCTGCGCTGAACGCCAACATGAGCCCGCAAGCCATTCTAGATCGACCACTGAATTGCCCTACAAGTGCGGCAGCACCAGCTGCGCAAACCATGACGGATCCCGCGAGATATCCCAGGTAGTCCGGATTCTCGGGAAGCCAAATCGCGTTGGCAGAGATGGCAAAAACAGCGAGCAGAACTGCAACCGGTCCATAACCGCGACCTAGGGAACTTTTCTTTCCTAGTAAAACCCAGCCAATTACACCCACAGTCAGCCATAACATCACCCCGCTGACCATTGCGCTTCCAAGCCAGTCTCGGGCATGATCAATGATATCGGAGAGCCCCACTCCCACGTTGCGATCAAAGTCTGCCGCCCTGAGGTGACGCCAAAGCGCGCTTGCGTTGGTCGGCCGCCCCCACGCGAAAACATTTGGGCTGCGAGCCAATAGGAGCATCCCCAGATAGGGTAACAAGCCCAGAGCACCACCACCCACAAGTCGACCCAGCTGGGAAATCCGCAGGCGACGACCGGCGACCGAAAAAGCTAGAGTTGGCAGTGCAGGCAAGGCAAGTAGCGCGGCCACCACGGGATTGCACGAGGCAGACAGACCCAACGACAGGCCCGCCATCCCAATGGCAGGGAATCGATTCGCATCGGTTGGTTGAGGCAATGCATCCGATTGAGCCAACGCCTCCGCGAATTGAGCCATTCCCCATACACCTAGAAACGCAGCAAGGCTGTAAACTTCGACTCGGGTTGCCGGATCCCAAAGAGAGGAATGCAGGCAAAGTGAGACCACCACCAATGCTGGTAAAAAACGATCGAGAAACCGCCCGGGCGGCACTCTAGGTCCGCTTAGTGAAGCGGCCAGGCTCAGTGCGGGGATCGGTAGCAGGGAACCAGGGATCACTGACACCAAGCCCACGCCAATAAGTGGGGAGATGCCCGGAATGTGAGAAAACAAAAAGCCGAGCCATGTGTGCAGGGGAGCCCCAGGTGGATGTCCAACGCCCCCTTGGATGGCTACCAGTGCGAGAATCCCGCTATCCCATATCCCCACGTCCCGCGCCATGGTGGCTAGATAGGAAACCAGCACGATCGCGGCGGCCCCCCACGCAACCCCGACGTCCGCCACCGGCAATCCCAGAGCGCGACCCGGAACCCAAATCTTCATATACCGCATCAGCGTAGCACCTTGCGAGATGAGTCCCTATGGCCATTGATCGAGATGGCAGTGTTGAACGTACATAGCCGTACGACTGCAAATGAAGCGAAGGGATACCACGCAGTGATCGATATACAGAAAACAACAATCCGCGAAGTGGTCAGTGGGTGCTTTACTGATGAAGTCCACGTTTGCGACGACGAAAACCACTGAAGCGAGTCTCTGGCGAATCCTTCGCCAGCACTACTTTTGCGGTCCCAATTTGCCCAATCCACGAAGTAACTCGACGCAAGGTAAAGCGGTCGGGTCAAGACGCAAACAAGATTGGGCTTGTTCGATAGCGCGTTCAGTGTCCCCTAATTTCAAGGCCGCTTCTGCGTATTTGAAATGCATGCGAGCAACGCTTGTGGAGACTCGGAGTAGTTCTTCGAATGCGCGGAACGCCTGAGCCCTTTCGCCCCGCGCAGTGGCAAGCTCTGCACGCAAAATCAATAGATTGGGGTGTTTTCCATACTGCTCGGCCGTGACCAATGCAGTTTGCGCGCCATCGAGATCGCCTGCCACTACGCGAAGATTTCCAAGCGCCGCCCAGGCTGCGGTGGACTTCGGTTCAAGCGCTATCGCCGCACGAACATTGGATTCGGCCTGCGCCGGTTGCCCCAATGCTAGCAGTGCAACCGCCTTTCGAAGGTGCGCACTTGCTTGGTTCAATCCTAAATCTATAGCGCGTTGGCAAGCAATAGCTGCCTTTGCTGCGTCGCCAGACTGCAACAGCACAGTACAAAAATTTGACTGCGCCATTGCCGAGCCTGGAACCGACTGAACATCGTGTTCATACAGTTCGTAGTTGTTACGCCATTTGGATTGCTCGAGCATGGTGCCACCGGCATAGGCAAGTAGCAAAAGTGCCAACACGGGCTGAATCCTTAAGCGTTTGGCGGCGGCTCGTTGGTAAATCGCACCCAAGAAAATCGACAAGCCAACGGACGGCACAAGTGCAAAGCGATCCGCCATGAACGTCCACGATGGTACCAAGTGAAGCACAGGAGCCAGTGTCAGTATCGTCCACGCAAGGCCATACAAGGCAATCTTGGTGGGCCGATTTCGATCAAGCCACCAAAACACAACCAAGGCAACGGTGACTAGTAAGCTGGCTGCCAGAAACATGAACCAGCTTGTAGGTGGGAACAAATAGCTTATCCGGTGTCCGAGTGGCAACAACATCAAGCCTACGTAGTTGACCAATGCTACCGGTGCGATCAGCAAACCGTTTCCGAAAGTTTGAAAGGTTGAATCCTCCTGCCCAATGCGGCCAATGACGTGGGTGCGCAACATTAGAAAGCCGATGGCAACAGCCGATGTTGCCGCCACAAGGTACTGACCTCTCTTTTGCAGTCGATGGAAGAACAAAAAAGTCACGAACACTACCAGTGGCTGAGTGACTGCCATCTCTTTCGCACACATCGCAGAAAATGAAAGTCCCAGCGACAAGATGCCCCAGGTCAATGATCGCAGCCTGCCCACTTGCGGTTCCACGGAGGACAAAGCCGCGAGTACTGCCCCCAACGTCAACACAAGCGACAAACCATCGCCTATGGCAGATGGATACGATGAAACCTCTACGTGCACAGGAAGCAGAACCCAAAATGCGGCGCACACCACAGCCGGTATCGGTTCACTAAACAGTCGCAACGCAAGCAGAAATACAAGCGCAGCACAGCACGCGTATATGACGATCCCTGCGGAACGGTAAACGATCGGTCGCAAACCGAATGTTGCAGCCAAACCGCGAAACACCACGTTGCGCAAGGGGCGATAGATGCGCTCGTTGTAATCAGGCCGAGCCGAGGTCGTCGATGCGTCCAACAGAAACTTCGATAGCGGAACGCCTTGAGTCACCGCCGGGTTGTCGGCGATCTGAAATTGATCGTCCCATACAAAATCAAACGTGATCGTGCGAATTGTGAGAGCGATAGCAACTATGAAAAAGAGCGCTGCCGTTTTCCAACGAGTACGCGGTTCCATTCGGTTCTGTTGTGTCTCCAACGAGCCCGTTGAACTTACCCGCCGCTTCTAGGCGCGGACTAGAACAAATAGGCGACGCTTGAGCCAAGAAAGAAGGCGTTGTGAAAGCCCGCTTCAAGCAAGCGCAGTTCAAGACCACGAGCCTCAGGGAAACGAAGAGTCATACCGCCGACGAAGTTGATGATCGGCAGCGCGCCAGGGATTGAACTTTCCTTGAAGCGGTGTGGCTCCCCAGGACCGTTGTCTTTTCCGCCCTCAGACGCGGCCAGCTCGGATTCGGTGCAGGTAGAGCCTGCGCAAACGATTGGCTTACATTGCGTTATGTCTCCAACGTTGCTTGAATTGCAGTTGGCGGCAGACGTTCGCAAAACCTTGCCAGTGAGAATGCCCAAACCCAACCCAGCTCCGTAATAGAAACCCAAGTATTCGTTTATGAACGCGTTCCAGACGAAGTTCACGTCAAGGCTGATAAGGCTCATGCCTTTGACCTGCACGTAGTCGGTATCTTGCGAGGCTTCTTTGCCGCGCCCCAACCAGTTGCCGAAGGGCGGCGACATATTTTGGTAGCCAAGGCCAACCGAGATGTCGAAGTTGTCTTTGCGACGAAACCCTTCAATGACGAAACCGCTGGAGTTCAACGGAGTGGCTTCTTTGGTGAACAAACCAAGGAACCAGCTGGGCACCGTCACGTAGCGACCGCGCATAGCGAGGCCGAACTGCTGTGAATAGGGTGCGGGCGCTGCAGAAGAAGCCACCTCAGGCGCTGGGAAGTTCGCGTCTTCTGCGAGTACCGGCGAGACCGGTAAAGTTGAAATTACACACGCAACTGCGAACCGAGAAATCTTAGTCATCCACTGCCTCCTAAAGCGGTGGGACTATATCAACAGTGGCCTTATAGGCACAGCTTCATATGGGAACGGCACCGAAATCTCCACTCCTACATTTACCGACCTGTACGAACGAACAACTGAGTTATTCCACATTCGAGCTTCCTTCAGCGACAATGGCAAGCCACCGATGGCCTACTAGGACTCACCATGTTTTCAACACAGCACTTGGGCGTGAAGGCTCAGCACAGTAAATCCGCCCAAGCCGGTTTCTCGTTGATCGAGTTAATGGTCGTGGTGCTGATCATTGGCATCTTGGCTACCATGGGAACCTACGGCTACGGAAAATGGATCGGCCGTGCACGACGTGCCGAGGCCGTGGGGATCTTGGCCGAGATGAGCGCAAAGGAGATCCTTTACTTCGGCGACTTCGGAGCCTACCTGCCACTGCGTGGAGACAACACCCGGGTGCAAAATGAGAACGACACCGGTTTCTATCCCATCGCACCCAACAATCCCGCCTTTGAATCCAAACGATCGTCGACTTCGATCGCGAACCCTGCGGGGTGGCCCGCAGATTGGCGAGCCATAGGCATACGCCCACGCCGAAATGAACTGTATTGCACCTACATTCTTAATACTGGTGCGGGCAACACGGCCGTTCCGGCTGCATTGACTTACGGCGTTCGTATCATGGGAGCAGCGGTAATACCCATCCCTTGGTTCTATGCCCTTGCGGCGTGCAACTTCGATGGTGTGGGAGGACTGCCGGACGAAGTCAACGTTTTCGGTGTCACCCACAATTCGCCGCTCATTCGTGAGTGGAACGAAAACAAGTAGAGCGACCGATTGTTTGGTCTTTGTTTTGGTCTTTGTTGACCGAGCCGCTGCTCACCAGTCAATCTGCTGACATCAGCGTCAACCGCCCAACGCTGCCGAAATCCGTCATCCGAGGAACCCTCCGATCGACGTTACTTGCTTTACCGCGGCAGCAAGTTGGCCAGCCATTGGCCCGGATGGACTGCGGCGAGACCGAGCGGTGCCGGAAAACGTCACCCAACTGGGATTCTCAGCAGAAAAGCGACGTTTTTCGGCGCTCAATGCATGTTTGCGAACTTTGGGCGATCCGCCGGTTGGGCGCTGTTTTGCCGAATATGCTCAAGGATCTCGAAGGCCTTGCCGAAGCAGAAGGGTGCAGAAAGAGCCTGAGATGACCTCTGGCACGAACCCTGCAGAACCCAAAGACGTGAGGGCCTGAGTAAGGCGCCCTCGGGATCAACTGGGAATTTCAAGGAGAACGAAAATGATCAAAGGGCGCAAGAAGAACAGCGGTTTCACATTGGTTGAATTGATGATCGTCGTGGCCATCATCGGCATCTTGGCCGCTGTCGCCATCCCGGCCTTCAGCCGTTATATCAAGAAAAGCCGAACGGCCGAAGCCAGCCAAACGCTGAACAAGATCTGGCAAGGCGCTGTGGTTTACTATGACACCGACCACACCAACGCAACGGGCGGCATTCTAGCAAAGCAGTTTCCAATCAGCGCCGCTGGCACAGCAATCGAGACGAAATGCTGCGGCCAGCCTGGTATGAAATGTCCGAAGGATGCAGCAGCATTCGTAACTGGCGCCCCAGCTCAAACGTGGATAGCGCTGCAATTCAATCTTGCAGACGCTCACTACTACCGGCCTCTCTATCTTTCAGCTGGCACGAGTCTTACGTCGAACTTCACGGCTGAAGCCGAAGGCGATTTGGATTGCGACAACATTTTGGCACGTTTTCAACGCATCGGTCAGGTCAACGCTACCACGGGTGATGCTTCGTCCTTTACCACTCTGATTGGTGACGAAACCGAATAATCAGTTCGCCTTACGACAGCTAAGAACTTGGGACCCTTCGGGGTCCCTTTTTCGTTTCGAACGCCAACGAACGTCGCTAGGGCGTAACCGCGTCCAACTTGCTTCCCGCGAATGAACGCGGGTATGAAGCCCCCTCAATACCAAACAAGGTGAGCAGCGCTTTGCCATGTTAGCGCCGACGCCGTCCAGCGTGCTGGACCAGCAAAAGCACTCAATGCGGCGGGTAAAGAATCGCATACAACGGGTTCGCCCAAACCGAAACGCCCAAACCAACGAATGCGTTCCAGTGGGGAAATTCACCTCGCAGCAGCTCCTGCCGAGCAAAGGCAAGTGCAGGGAAATTCCAATGAGCGGGGTCGCGAAAGAAGACGATCTCGCCCCAGAAGATTGGAAGATAGGCAGCGGCCACCAAGAAAAAGAGCCACGGCAACGGAGAGTGAACGAACTTCGTTAGCCTCGATTTAACCGCTCTGGGTGGAGGACGCTGTTGTACATCGGGAGGATTTTCTTGCTCGAAGCAAGGATCCTCCCCCCGGTGTCACGTGGGGTCAAATAGCTGAACAACGTGAGGACAACTACTTATAAATCCGCTTTTCCTTATTTGGGAAATTGCGCCACGGTTTACAAGGCAGCAACTCATCTACTTTTGTCATGGGCTCAGGTGCGGTTTGCTTGCCTGTGCAGTTCGGCATTTCCTTGGTGGTGGCAACAAGACCTGTTGCAGGCTTGACATTACACGCCAAAGAAAGCCCTGAAACACCGTTCAAGGTAAATTTGCGTGGGCTAACAACCGTGATCTTGTGTTTTCCATTCGCCCCTGTTTGGCAAAGGACGTTCTGCACAAAAACCTCATCACCTGTGGAGAATCCAGTGTCCTTCTCCGTCTCAATTTCAATTGGAGATCCGTATCCCACTCCCACAATCTTGCGATGTGGACACTCTTTGCCATCACCATCTTTATCTATGCACACCCGAATGGGACGGCTTACTTGTTTGGTGCCAAGAGTGTCTTCTCCTATGGCAGCAATACATGCCCAGCCGTCACTGAGATTGGTTCCAACGGATTCCAGCTGACGTCCCGCACATTCGACGCCCGTGCGCACAGGTCCGAGCGTCCAAATCGAGGGGAGGTTGTCCTGCGTATACGTCAGAAATGTCGACATGTAATTCGAATGCAGCACAGTCACGCCCAGTTGTCCGAGGACAGGACCATAGCGGGACTTATAAGGATTGTAGGTTGCAGGAGCGCCGCCGCACAATGGTTCAACGGGAGTCGTGGCCCCTGGAAAATTGGTTTCGCAATCCGTAGGCGCTGGCGATTCGTTCATCGTGTCAGGAGATCCTGACTTCAAGAGCGAATCCATATTCAATAGCAACACTTGACTTGAACTCATGGGTCGACTGGTGGGCAACAGAAGTGGGTTCATGGAATCGCATACGTCATCTTTGTCGGTATCAACAACCAAGGCGCGTGATGCATTGCCAACGGACAAAGCGATAAGGTTAACGTTTTTTAGCCCGCCAATCGGAACGAAGTCGATCGTACCAGAAACGACTTCGTTCCCTTGATCTTCTGCGCGAACGCGTACGTCGAAGGCTTGGTTCACGTATTGACCATCGTCAACCGCATCGGGACCCACGGGATCCAGAGGCCAAGAGCAAGAGTATTTACCAGACTCGAACGTCAACAGTCGCAGGTCATCAGGAGGATCCAAATCTAACAACGGCGGCATGTTGTCGAGCGAAAGATTGTAGCCTTCTGTGCTTTCGTTGCCCAGCTTGTCGGTCGCACGGAAAGAGATGCTCGGATAAATGGTATTGTTCGGCAAAAGCCTTGCATCGAACTTGCTCGAATATTTAGGCATCGGATCGCCAACAGCAGGCGGGTTCAACCGAACTTCGAGGTTTTGGCCCGCTCCATTTCCAACAACCGCGATCACAGACGCGGGATTCACGCCCGCTGGATCTATCACCACCGCCGAAATCTCGACAAGGCCGCCTATTAGTTGTCCTTTGATTGGGGTCAACATTTCAAAACTTGGTCCTTGGTCGTCGGCATAGAACTCGCGGGAAGCAACGGTGATAGTTTTGTTGCTGTTGCTGGCGCGCACATTAACAAGCTGCCGACCGCTCAACTTGGGACTGAAAGCTTTGAAATCGATCGTCGCAACGTATAACCCGGGCTCGGGGTTGGTCATCGCCTGAGGGGTATCTCCAAGTGAGATCGAAATGTCCTTAAGCGGAGAAAAAATGGCATCGGTGATCTTTACGATTATGAGAGCCGAGTTCTTGAAAGCGTCTTTGTCTTGCTTAGGTGAGACGAACTCAATGGTTGGGCCCGCGTCGATCTTGAACGGGAACTTCGTGGTTGTGGTTATGCCCTTCGTTGTGACGGATATCTTTAGGTTTACATCTCCGCTCTGTAGCTTGCCGATGGGCACCAAGATATCGCCAAATGAATACGCAATCTCAGGCTTGCCATCAGGCCCCCGCTTAGGCGTGCCGCTCTGTCCAAGTTTGATGGCAGTCTGAGGAACAACGGCATTGGGCACTTCGATCTCTGCGTAAACGTCATCGATCGCAACACCGTCAAGTACCAAGAGCGAGTCGGCTTCAACAACCACGTCGACAACTGGAGTGAAATTGTCTTTCGACAAAACAATGGAGCCAGTGAGCGGCGCGAACACGTTGCCGGTTGCAGGGGTCTTTGCGGTCACAGTGATTTTCACCCCCTCTGGCAGTGCACCCATGGGTGCGTCACGAACATCAGTGGTGGCGCGTACATCCGCTTGCGCGTCCATCTCAATCGTCGTGCGTCCTGAAGGACCACCGTCGCCCGTGCCGAATCCCGGAGCCTCCGGCGCGGAATCACTGCTACATCCCGCAAGAGCCGTTAGCAATGCGCAGCTGACAAAGTGGACGACGTTAAGCTTCATGTTTTTCGTTGCTCCGTTTTTACAGGCCAAGCCATGACTCCGACTCAAGTTGTCGGCAGAGGCAAGGAAAAACCTGAGGCGTTTTCAGTGGTTGGCCAACGACACAACGAAAAAAAGAAATGGCCGGGAGCTGGTTGGGGATTCAGCTACCGGCCATTTGCCGCCAAGTCAGTACCCAGAGACCCACAATCTCGTCCCTGGACACTGTCTCGGCAGGCCCTTAAGTGCGGCAGAAAGGGGGCTCTGCCGTGTCGTAAGGCAAGCGGCTCTCCTGCAACCCCGGGGCCAACAACATCGCGGCGTGCATCAAAGATGCCGAAGTTGTTGTAATCTGCAAAGATTTCAATGACTTACGTCCACTACGCGCCTGGGGAGGCGTCCGTTTAGTCCGATTCAAGGAGCGGCAGTCATAGTCGAAGTCATATGACTCCAGCCGGAGTCACATGTGACTTCATGCAACAGGACTAACCACGAGCCCGTAAACGAGGTAGACTTCTTGCACAATGCGCCACGGAGTTTGGAATGGGATTGCGTTGAGTGTTCTTGTTGGGGCAGTCGGCAGCCTGTCGACCGCCATCGCCGCCCCCGCGGCGCAAGACCCGCCGGCTGCGGCGACCCGGACTGTCGTCGAAGGTCTGCTTTCTGAGGAAAGAGGCCCTTTGGCGCCCAAAGACATTAAGGCGATGGGGAAGGATGCTGATCTTGTGCTCATCGACATTGCACGAGACACCCACGCCTCAACAACGTTGCGAACGCGAGCTATAGACGCCTTGGCTGCCTCCGGAACAGTTGTGGGGCGCGAACACTTGGTGAGGATAACCACCGCAAATAACAACGAAGCGGATCTGCCTCTGGTTAGAAAAGCTTTGTTGGGGCTTGGGTGGATGCACGACGGCCGCATTGTGGACAACGTGGGACCCTGGTTGGAACACAAAGCTCCGGCTGTTCGCCTAGACGCAGCGGTGGCCTTGGCACTTTCCAAAAATCCACAAGCGTTTGAGCTACTGGAGCGACACAACCGCACAGAAAAGGACAGCGACGTCCGCCAGACGATTCAACGGCTGATCAAGCAATACCGGGATGAACAACCCAAAGCGGCTCCCAAGGCGGCTCCCAAACCACGGATTTTACCGCCGCCCCCCATGGAAGGCCGTCGTTAACACCCTGAAACTGCCCCTGGCCCGGTCGCTGTGATAACGTTCTTCACTTCACCAAGGAGACATAACCAGTGTCAAATTCCGAGAAGCTCGCAATTCTAGTGGGGGGCGGTCCTGCTCCGGGCATCAACAGCGTGATCAGCGCTGCAACCATTAGGGCCCTCTTGCAGGGTGTTGAAGTGTTGGGGATCCGCGACGGGTTCTCGGAGATCATGCAAGGCAAAGTGGATCGCGTGCGCCCGCTGAGTATTGAAGAGGTTAGCCGCATCCATTTTTCTGGTGGCAGCTATTTGGGAACGTCGCGAGCGAACCCAACCAAGAAGGAAGAAAACTTGGCCAATGTCGTGGCCAGCTTGGAAAAATTGGGCGTCAGCCAATTGATCACCATTGGCGGCGATGACACTGCTTTTTCTGCAATGAAAGTGGCAGAAAAGGCCAATGGTTCGGTACGTGTTGTTCACGTTCCAAAGACCATAGACAATGACTTGGACCTTCCCGCAGACATTGACACTTTCGGCTACCAAACTGCACGGCACGTCGGTGTTGAAGTTGTGAAGAACCTCATGGTCGATGCGAAGACCACCTCGCGTTGGTATTTCGTTGTGGCCATGGGCCGCAAAGCTGGCCATTTGGCTTTGGGCATTGGCAAAGCGGCAGGGTCTACTCTTACTGTCATTCCCGAAGAGTTTCCCAACAGCAAAACCAGCCTCGCTCATATCGTTGACATTCTTGCAGGCGCTGTAATCAAGCGGCTGGCACAGGGACGTCGTGATGGTGTGGCCGTGTTGGCAGAAGGTTTGGCAGAAAGCATTCCCGAAAGTGAACTTTCACAGCTAGGCACCTTGGTGCGCGATGAACACGATCACATCCGATTCTCTGAATTGGATCTTGGCCGGGGCGTAAAGCATTTGGTTGAAGAACGTTTGAAGCGCTTGGGCATCAAGATCACTATCGTCTCCAAAGACATTGGTTATGAATTGCGTTGTGCCGATCCTATTCCTTCAGACATTGAATACACCCGTGATTTAGGTTACTGCGCCGCCAAATATCTCTTCGAAGGCGGCAATGCGGCGATGGTGTCTTTGCAAGGCGGGCATTTCGTCCCGATTCCATTCGCACGCATGCTTGATCCGGTAACGGGCAAGACCCGTGTTCGCATGGTTGACATCCATTCCACGCGTTACGGTATTTCACGCCGCTATCAAATACGTTTGCGTCGTGACGACTTCGACCACTTCATTGAACTTGAGAAATACGCAAAGATCTCAAACATGACTGTGGAAGATTTCAAAGAACGATTCCATTACGTGGTGGCCAATGAGCCTCCCGCTGTGGTGTTGAACCCTCCATCGATCGACAACTGAACGGAGCAAGACCGTGTGTGGTTTCGCCGGGCTGGTTGATCCGACCGGCGCACCCATTGATGCTGATCTCCTTTCCCGGATGACCCGCGCGGTGGCTTCGCGTGGGCCAGATGGGGAAAGCTTTTTTCACGCCGATGGCGTGGGTCTGGGGCATCGGCGCCTGAAGATCATTGATCTATCCAATGCAGGCGCGCAACCCATGGGCAACGCCGATGGCACTGTGCAATTGGTGTTCAATGGCGAGATCTACAACTTCATGGATCTGCGCGCAGAGCTCATGGTGTTGGGACACCAGTTTGCTTCGCGTTCGGATTCTGAAGTTTTGTTGTGCGCCTACCTGCAATGGGGCCACGATATGCTTGGCCACATCAATGGAATGTTCGCGTTCGTTGTGTGGGATGCTCGCAACAAAAGTGTTTTTGCCGCCCGCGATCGCATGGGCAAGAAACCGTTGTACTTCGCCGTAGTTCCCCGCAATGGCGGTAGACCCCCACTGTTTGCGTTTGGTTCTGAACTTAAAACCTTGCTGTCCGTGCCCGGGTTTGATCGCACGGTTTGTCCTGCCGCTTTAAGGCAGTATCTAACCTTCGAGTACGTACCTCCACCGCTAACAATCTTTTCTGGCGCACGCAAACTCGATGCGGCCCAGTGCCTAAGCGTGGATCTCAGTTCCACTTCATCAGTAGAGCCCCGCGTGTGGCGTTATTGGGATCTGCCGTTTCCTGAAGTGCATGTTCCTATGCATCCCGATGTTGCAGCTGAAACATTGTGGACCCTTATGACTCGGGCCGTGGAACGCCGCTTGGTGTCTGATGTGCCCCTAGGTGTTTTCCTTTCGGGTGGCATTGATTCTTCGGCTGTGGCGGCCGCCATGCATTCATTGCTGGGCGGTGGCGCTTCCATTGAAACGTTCTCAATGGGATTCACCGATCCGACGTTTGATGAATCAAGCCATGCCCGCAATGTTGCAAAGTTCTTAGGGTGCCGTCACCACGAAGAAATGGTGGGGCCCAATACATTGATCGATGCATTGCCGCAGATTGCTCGCTTTGCCGACGAACCATTGGCGGACGCCTCAATCGTTCCAACATACCTGCTTTGCCGCTTCGCACGGCAACACGTAACCGTGGCGTTGGGAGGCGACGGTGGTGACGAACTCTTTGAAGGCTATCCCACGTTCGCTGCCAATCGATGGGGCAATGCCTTTTTTGATCACACCCCGAAAGTCGTTCAACAACTTGTGCGTAAGGCGGTACAAGCATTGCCTGCCCGCACGGGGTACTTCAGCCTTGATTTCAAGGCCAATCAGTTTCTTCGCGGAGGCGACACGCCAGGACCGCGACGCCATCAACGATGGATGTCTTCGTTCCTTCCCGAAGAACATGCTTCGCTTTTATCATCAGCGCTCTTCGAGTCGTCGCGGGAGGATCCCTTGGCCGCTCTCGATGCACGGGCGCTTGAATCCAGTGCCCGCGATCCAAGAGATAAATTGATGGATCATTACGCCCGCTTCTATTTGTCAGGCGACGTCAATGTGAAGGTCGATCGCGCGGCAGGTGCGGTTGGACTTGAAGTTCGCGCTCCGTTCTTAGATACCGATCTTGTTAGCTTTGCGTGCCAGCTTCCACCGTCATTGCGAAGCAAGGGTGGTATCAGCAAGTTTGTTTTGAAACAAGCTCTCAAGGGACGTTTGCCCGATTCGATACTGGCTCGCAAAAAACAGGGATTCGGTGTGCCCGTGGCCGCGTGGATGAAGGGTCCATTGCAGGCGATGCTTCGCGACGAACTTGCACCCGCAAAGTTGCAACGCGAGGGGTTCTTCAATCCGCAAGCCGTACAATCATTGATTAACGAGCACACAATGGGTGTACGCGATCGCCGAAAGGCATTGTGGACTTTGTTGTCATTTGAACGCTGGTACGCAGTCTACGGACAACAATGACCCAGCCACACCCACCCCTGATTGAAACCCACGAGACCGCTTTAGATCTGGAGCAATTCGAAGCGGCAGCCGACGACTTCGATGCAGATGTAGCCGACACACATGAGATTGATCAGTTCTGTTCTTCTTCATTTTGGACCTTGCCTGCGGCCATTGAACTTATGCCAACACGAACGCCTGCCATTATGCGCGGCAAAGAGGGATGGTTGGCCTTCATGCGAGGAGAGCACGCGGGAAGTGGCCGCTATTTAGAGCCTCTTGAATCTAGCTGGGGCCTCGCATGCCCGTTGATTGGGCGCGATCCGACGACTTTGGTAAAATGGTTTGCCGATGTGTTGGAACAAACGCGAACCCAGTGGGATCTCACCTTGCTGGCCGGCATTCCGTCGGGTTCGCAGTTGTTAATCAACATCGCGCACATCTTGAGCAAACGTTTTCGCGTTTTTCGGCACGCACAATCGTCCCGACACGTTGCAAGTTTGGTGGGTGGCATGGATGCGTTTTTGTCACGACGAACACCAAACTTTCGGCGCAGCTTAAGAAGAGCGCAGGTCACTGCCGCGCAGCTACACCTGAACATACAATACCATTGCCCCAATGACGTAAATGCCGCATTGGCATTGTTTGATCGCGTGCAAACGATTGAACGTGATTCGTGGAAAGGCATCGAAGAAGTAGGCATTGCCAAAGGTTCCTTCGGCGCCTTTTATCGAAACATGGTTCCTCGGCTAGCACGCCGTGAAGCGTTGCACGTGTTGTTCATTCAACACGAAGGCAAGGACGTCGCGTTCTTTCTAGGAGGTTTGTTTGGCGACACCTTCCGTGGCCTACAGGCGAGCTTCAAGGAACAACACCGTGCTTGGTCGCTTGGGAACCTGTGCCAGATGGCGATGCTAGAGCGATTGCCGAAACAGGTGCGGTACTACGATCTTGGATCAGCGGGGTTGCAATACAAAATCCGTTGGGCCGAACAAATCATCACCAGTGAAGTGCTGGTGGTGCTTTCGTCTTAAACACGTTAAACGCGGAAGAGTTTAGGGTTTCCATCCCACGGCCAGCTGCCCCGCGCTTCAGGAGGCAGATGGCCATAACGGGATAGATAGACATTCGTAAAAGCGTGCGTGCCCTTGTTCACATAACCGCCACCGCGCAGAGGACCAAAGTCAGACGCGTAGCGAGCCGATATCAATTCGAAGAGATCATCACGACGGACCTTTGCACAGATGCTCGCGGCAGCCACAGCGGTGTGCATTGATTCGCCTTGATCGTGAGCTTCAAATTGCGGGAACTCGGCTTCCAATGGTGCAAACATACGTGCACCATCGGCCACAATGCGCTTACACACTGGCGCACGCGCAATGAGATCACGCGCCCACTCGCGTTCAAGTTCATTGAGCGCCCCGCGCCTGACGTAATCATCGACCATTTGCACTTCGCACACAGCGTAGCCAATGAACGACGCCACGGATTCAATCATTCCAAGCAATTCCTTGCGCGCCTTGTGAGCTTTGTCTCCAGATCCAAATCGTTTTGAATCAGTAACGCCAGCACGTGTGAGCCTGCCAGCCGCGCTTGGTTCCAACGCCACCGCTGCCATTACCAAGGGTCCAAGCGCAGGGCCGCGACCAGCTTCGTCAATGCCAAGCACCATAGTGCTTTGTTGCGGATCACTTTGCATCGGCTATCCGTTCAAGCGCTTTGTACATCACGTGCGTTCCCTTAAGCCCTTCATTGTGGGACTGGTTGTTGGCGAACAACTCTTGCGCCAACTGCACCGCTTGAACTGGCAACGCGCAGGCACGCGCCGCTTCGCAGACAATACGTAAATCTTTCTGCAACAGATCCACCATGAAACCCGGAGCAAAGTCTTCAGCGGCGACTTTGGGACCCAGGTTCTGCAAGGCCCACGATGAGCCTGCGCCAACGCCCAGCGCGTCGATCACTTGGTGGAGGTCCAACCCGCTGCGCTTTGCGAACGCCAGTGCTTCACACACGCCCAAGAGATTTACGGCACCCAAAATCTGGTTGCAGGCCTTTAACGTGGCACCAGATCCAACGGGGCCTGCATGTGTGACGCGCCTTCCAAGCAGTTCAAAGACAGGCAACGCTTGTTGCACATCACCGTCTTTTCCACCCACAAGAATTGAAAGCGCCCCTTGTTGAGCACCTATGTCTCCCCCTGTAACGGGAGCATCAATGAACCGATGTCCCAGCACATTGAGATCAACAGCAATGGAACGTGCAGCGTCGGGGGAAATGGTGCTCATGTCAGCGAACAATGTGTTTTGCGGCGCCGACAGTGCAGCGCCTTTTTCACCAAGCAACACTTCCCGCACATCAGGCCCATCAGTGACCATTGAGATCACCAATTGCCGCCCAACCGCTGCTTCCGAAGGTGAGTTGGCCCACCGCGCGCCCGCCTCCAAAACAGCTTCGGCCTTCGCGGCAGTTCGTGTGAACACCACAACGTCGTGTCCTGCACGCACCAACCGCAGGGCCATCGGCACCCCCATGATGCCAAGTCCTAAAAACGCAATCTTGGTGCTAGTGACAGGGGGCAAAGGTGAAAGGGACATCGGTTCTCGCGGGTCTATTTGTCTTCCGCGGTGAACGAAACCGGATACTCCACCGCGAGGTGGCTCTTGGTCGGTTTGCTTAAGGTCAGCGTGCCCAACTCGGCGATAACACATTTGTCGAGATCGGGATCGCTTATATCCGAGCGAACAATGGCGATGTCCTCGAACTTTCCCGTGTTTGCCTTTGCGACAAACGATACCAGAACAGTTCCTTCCGCTTTGCGGTTGCGCTTTAGCGCCGCCGCATAACAAGTCGCAAGCTTTGGCTGAGCGACAGTCATTTGCGCTTGCACATCGTCGCGCGTTGGTTTGCCAAAGCCGCTTCCCGAACAAGCGTCTAAACTTAGGAACACCGAAGCCATGGCGCCGACGCCACAAAGTAATAGTACTGGTGATTTCATCTTGTAATCCTTAGTCCTGAACCGTGGTCTTCTTGGGACCTTGTTTCACAATGTTGAATTCAACCCGACGGTTCTTCTCGCGACCTTCGTCGGTGGTGTTCTCCGCGACCGGGCGTTCCATGCCAAAGCCCTTGGAAACGATGCGCTTGGCAACGATCCCACGGGACACGATGGCCGATTTGACGCTTTCCGCACGCTTCTGCGAAAGCTTCTTGTTTAGATCTGCACTGCCGGTGTTGTCGGTGTGCCCTTCGACCTGAACAACCTCTATCTGTGGGTTGTCTTTGAGCACTGTGGCAATTTCATTTAGAAGGCCATCAGAGGCTGGCAAGATCTCTGCACTGTTGATTGCGAACTGAATCTTTTCGGAGATCGTTATGCTGGAAGCCGTCAGCACCACACGGGGGGGCGGGGCAGCAGGGCGAGGCACGGTGACTTGCAGAGGCGCGAAGGTGTCTTGCTTAACAGTAAGCAAAGAACAGCCCGAAAGCCCCAAAGCGAAGCAAATTCCCAAGGCCGGCCGTTTGGCGACCCACATCGATTTCTGTCGAATTCTTGGTTTCATATCGTGTTCCGGGCGGCAGTCTACACCTTCGCCCCTGCATTGCCTACAGTGGCCAAAGGCATCCCCTTGCGTCTAAGATGCGCGTCGTGAACGTCACCCACAAACCAACGCGCGTCTCGGCAGGTCACTTTAGTTTTCAATGGGCACGTAACCCCGATGGGGTCATGCAGTTGTGGGCCGATGACGATGAAGCTTTGGCGGCCGCCATAGGATTCGCACATGCA
>Ga0105046_10003179_pt1 | contig 26004 bp, 22 predicted proteins | sample MAT03_FD_78385 | JGI IMG/M metagenome (GOLD analysis project Ga0105046, IMG submission 78385) | Freshwater microbial communities from Lake Fryxell liftoff mats and glacier meltwater in Antarctica - MAT-03 (megahit assembly) | ecosystem: Environmental > Aquatic > Freshwater > Ice > Liftoff...
AATTCCGGTTGGCCCATCAAGATGATCTGGATCAACTTTTGGTCGTCGGTTTCGAGATTCGACAGGAGCCGGACTTGCTCCAGCAATTCGTTGGAAAGATCCTGTGCTTCATCAATGATCAACACCACATCATGACCGGCATTGGCTTGTTCGAGGACGAAATGATTCAAAGCCTGCAAATAGGAAAGTCGGTCATGACCGTACGCCTGCACATCCAGCTCGGTGCAAATCGCGCGCAACAGCAAATCGGTATCGAGGCACGGGTTGAGGATCAACGCCGTCTTGTAGCGCGGCCCCAATTCTTCCAGCAGCTTCCGGCAAACCGTCGTCTTCCCCGCCCCCACCTCGCCGGTCAGCGCAATAAATCCTTTGCGCTGGTGAACGCCAAACAGGAGATGGTTGAATGCTTCCTGATGTTTCCCGCTGAAGAACAAGAAACGCGGATCCGGCGTGATATTAAACGGCGGCTCGCGCAGGCTGTAGTAATCGAGATACATTCCACTGCATTTTTAGCACCCCTTGTGCCGCATCAATTTTGAACATCACGCACCGATTTCCGCCGCAATCTGTTGCGCCGCCGCGAGCGGATTTTCCGCCGCCACGATGGGCCGGCCAATCACTAAAAAGCTCGCCCCGGCGGCGACAGCTTCGCGTGGCGTCATGACCCGTTGTTGGTCACCCACCGCTGCCCCTGTCGGCCGAATACCCGGTGTGACAATCAGGAACTCCGTACCTAATTCGTTCCGCAATGGCACGATTTCGTGCGCGGACGCCACCACACCATCCAACCCGGCTTCCTGCGCCAACCGTGCCCGGCGCAGGACTTCGGCTGTAACATCGCCCCCTTGGCTCGTCAGGACAGTCACCCCCAGCAACGCCGGTCGCTCCGGCACTTGCGCCGCCGCGCGCAACATTTCCAGTCCGCCGGCCGTGTGAACCGTCAGCATCCGAACTTTCCAACGCGCGGCGGCCCCGACCGCCTTGGCGACGGTGTTGGGGATGTCGTGAAATTTCAGGTCCAGAAACACTTCGCGCTGCTGTTCGTGGATCACTTCGATGATGCGGGGGCCGCATTGGGTGAAGAGTTGGCTGCCGACCTTGAAAATCTCCACAATCGGCCGCAATTCCTGCACCAGCCGGGTCGCTTCGGCCAGCGAGTCCACATCCAGCGCCACGATAATCTTTGATTTCATGCGGGGCGCATGTTAGGGAAACCAACGTGACAACACAAGCGCCACGCGGGCGCAGCGTGTCGCAGTTGACCCTGTTGTCGCCCGCGAAGATCAATTTATTCCTCCATATTCTGGGTAAACGACCCGACGGTTATCACGCGCTGGAAACGATCATGGTGCCGTTGGATTTCGGCGATACCATCACGCTGCAACTGCGCAAGACCAGCACCGTCCTCGAATGTGACAACCCCAATCTGCCCACCGATGATAGCAACTTGGCGCTCCGCGCCGCGCGCGTGCTGGCGCAGCAATTTGCGCCAGAGAAGGGCGTCAAAATCCAACTTCAAAAACGCATCCCGCTCGCCGCCGGGCTGGCCGGCGGCAGCAGCAATTGCGCAACCGTTCTGACCGGTCTCAACCGGCTGTGGCAAATCAATGCGACACCGGCGCAGTTGGATCCGCTCGCCGCCGCGATGGGTTCGGATATAAACTTTTTTTTACGGGGCGGCGCCGCCATCTGTCGCGGTCGCGGCGAACAGGTGGAACCCATCCCGTGCCGTCTCGACGCGACGGTGTTGCTGATCAATCCCGGGTTTGGGATCGCCACCAAATTGGCGTACGAAAGTTGGGCCAAGGCCGCCGCAGGGTTGACGACGAAGCCGCCTGCGATTAGTCTCCTCGCGCAGTCATTGGCGACCAACGATCTGGACGGGGTCAGCCGGGCGTTGTTCAACTCGCTCGAAGCACCATCGGTCGGCAAGTTTCCCGTGCTGCAGTTGTTGAAGGACGCGCTGCGGCGCGGTGGCGCAGTGGGCGCCATGATGAGTGGCAGTGGCGCGACGGTGTTCGGACTCTTTGCGAGTCAGCCGGCGGCGGAACAAGTGGCGCAGCAGGTGCGCGCACAATTCGGCCCCAGCATGTGGACACAAGTGTGCCGAATTTCGCCGACCTGCGAAAGTTGAAGTCGGAAGGGTTTGCCCGGTAGTGTAATTGGTAACACAGCGGCCTTTGGAGCCGTATTTCCTGGTTCAAGTCCAGGCCGGGCAGCCAATTTCTTGGCCGCGTTTCTCGCGTGGCATATCCACTGCTAATGAAAGCGGTATATGAGCGTGGAGTCAGAGCCAATCAGCGCCACCATTCGGCTGACGCCGGAGGAGATCAATCAACTGCAGCGCACCGTGGAGATGTTCGAGGCCATCACGGAGTCGCAGGCGGATGACTATCAATCCCTCGAAATCCTCAAGGAGGCGTTCACCAAACTCGGCAAGCAAGACGATGTGCGGCGGACTTCGATCCGACTCGCGCAAGCCTACGCGCAAGTCGGGCAAGTTTCCCAAGCTATTTTGGAGTACGAAGGCATCCTTCAAAAATCACCCGGCGACGAACAAGCGCGCGGTGCGCTGGGTGAGTTGGAGGCGAAAACCCAACAGTTTCGCTCCCGCCCCGGCGCAGGGGGCACGGCAACCGGTAGCAACTCCCCATCCCAAGCGACCAGCCCGGCCGATGTCACCAAGGGCACGCCCAAACAGACCGGTTCCGCCAAACAGGATCTCGATGGCGAACATGCATTGGCTGATTTGTTGATTTCCGAAAAGGTGCTGACCCGGCAGTCGGTTCAGCCCTTGCTGGACCAGTTGAAAACGGGTCGTCAGGCCGCAGCGACGAAAGGGCAACCGTTGACGCTCTTGCAACTGCTCGTCGAACAGCAAATCTGCAAGCTCGATGACTTGCTCAGCATTGTGGTGACGAAAAGCGCCAAGCCTTACCTGCCGCTATCCTTCTATGATGTGGATCGCGACACCGCATTGCTGCTGCCGCGCGATGTCTGTTTCGAAAGTTGCATCATCCCCTTTGACCTCATCAGCCGGTCGGTGCTGATCGCGACTGCCAACCCGTTCGACGAAACCACCCGTGACCGCGTCCGCACCATGCTCGACTATAATGTCTTCTGGTACATCTCGCCCCCTGCGGAAATCATCAGTGCGCTGCGCCATGTGCACGGCCTGGACGCCAAACAACCGACTCTACGCTAACCAGATATGAAAACCTTTGGTGAACGAATTGCCGACGCGTTGATTGACGATGGTCTGTTGACCACCGCCCAATTGGACGAAGTCCTCGCCTTCCAAAAGAAACAGGGCGGCCGGCTGCTCAAACTCTTGCTCGAACGTGGTCACGTGACCGAGCAAGACATGATGTCCAGCATGGGCCGGTGCCTCGACACACCGCCGCTCAACCTCGCCAAGATGCATGTCCCGCAAGACATCGTGGACTTGATCCCGAAGGACATGGCACTGAGCTACAAAATGGCCGCCGTCGCCCGGCTGGGCAACAAGCTTTTCATCGCCATGGCCGATCCGCTCAACGTCCTCGCCCTTGATGAACTTCGCCGCGTCCGGCCCAACACCGAAATCATCACGTTAATCACGACTGAAAAGGCGGTCGTTGATTTCCTGAATGCCACGAGTTCCACCAGCACGACCGGGATGGAAGACATCCTCAAAGACGTGGACATGCCGGACGTGGAAATCGCCAAGGAACAGCACGAGCAAATCAACCTCGACCGGCTCGTCGAGAGCAGCGAAGAAGGCCCGGTCATCAAGCTCGTCAATCTCGTACTCGTGCAAGCGGTCAAAGACCGGGCTAGCGACATTCACATTGAACCGTTTGAGAAGAACGTTCGGCTGCGCTACCGCGTGGACGGCGTCTTGTATGATTCCGCCGCGCCGCCGAAGTCACTTCAATCCGCCATCTCTTCCCGCATCAAAATCTTGGCGCACCTCGACATTGCCGAGCGCCGGCTGCCGCAAGACGGCCGGTTTCGCATCAAGGTCGCCGGTCGCGATGTGGATTTGCGCGTTTCGATTCTCCCCACTGTCCACGGCGAAAAAATCGTGATGCGGGTGCTCGATAAGGGCGCGCTCAATACGAAACTGGAGACGATCGGCATGGATGCCGTGAACTTGGAGAAGTTCAAGGTCGCGATTGATGCGCCGCACGGCATGATGCTGATGACCGGGCCAACTGGTTCAGGTAAAACCTCCACGCTCTACGCCGTCCTCACCCACCTCAATACCGTCGATGTCAACATCGTGACAGTCGAGGACCCGGTCGAATACCAGATGACGGGTGTCAACCAAGTGCAGGTGAAGACCGACATCGGCTTGACGTTTGCCGGCGGGTTACGTTCGATTTTGCGTCAAGACCCCGACATCGTCATGGTCGGTGAAATCCGCGATTCCGAAACGGCGGACATCGCCGTCAAAGCCGCACTCACGGGTCACTTGGTGCTCTCCACGCTACACACCAACGACGCACCCGGCGCGGTTGCCCGTATGGTGGACATGGGCATCGAACCTTTCCTCGTGAGTTCGTCACTGCTGCTGGTCTGCGCGCAACGACTCGTTCGCAAAATCTGCCCACACTGCAAAGAGGAGTACACCCTGCCGGCGGAATCCATCCGTCAAGCATCCCTGACCGCCGCGGACATGGACGGCGCGACCTTCTATCGCGGTCACGGCTGCTCCCGCTGCAAAGAAACCGGGTATCTCGGTCGGACGGCCATTCACGAAGTGATGAGCATCTCTGACACGATTCGGGAGCAGGTGCTCCACAACGCCAGCGCCAAAGTGTTGCGGGAAATCGCCATGAAAGAGGGTATGCGCCCATTGCGTCTCGCCGGCATTGACAAGGCCAAACAAGGCATCACCTCCGTAGACGAAGTATTGCGTGTCACCGGACGAGAATGAACAAGAACAGCAATGTTCTGGTTTCTCTCAAGTTTGGTACGTCAACAAATCATCACCAACCGCGTCCGCGCCTACTGTTTCCCGCTCAGCAGCCGTGGCATACACCGTGCTTAAAATCCATCATCCGCTTGCAAGAGTGACATCATGAAATGGCCTTTTTTCAAAAATACAAAAACCGAAGACGAATCCTCCACGCGCGTCCTGACCACTCCGCCCCGGCCGGTCAGTAATCCGAGTGAATCAGCGAACGCCACACTCAAGAAAACGCAGATGATTTCCGTGACGGAGCCGCCAACCCCCGTCACCCAGTCCGCCACCATCTCCCTTTCCCTCGCCTCCTTCGCCACCCAGCTCCCGCCGGAATTGTTTGCCGCCGGTGCCGACAAACAGTTCGACAGTATCACGGTGGATTTACCCTCTGACCTGTTGCTGCCTCAGCTAGCCAAGGGCAAAGTCATCATCACCGTCGGAGAACTGATCGCTCACCTCCCCAAACACATCGTCGCAACCGCCCTCCCTCCCGGGATGGATCAACACACGGTCAATCTCCCGATTGGTGAAATTGTAGCGTCCATTCCATCCGACGCCTTCGCGGTTCACGGCGAAGCGCCTATTGATCTGAACGCTCCGGAATTCGCCAAACTGCCGAAGCTCTTCGACGACACCCTTGCCGAAAAAACCGATTCCAAACCGGCTGAGGTCGTGCCAGACGACTTGCCTGTCTTCGTGGAAAAACAGCCGCAGCCTGAGCCGGTCACCGCCGTGGTGCCCAAACCGGCAGCCGTGATTACGCCGGCTGTGGTGGCTGCTGCACCGGTCCTGCCACAACCGCTCCCCGTTCCCGCGCCAGCAGCCGCGCCAACACCGGCTGCCGCGAGTGAAGTGATTGAGGGTTTACCGACTCATATTTTTGTCCGGCTTCGCAGCCTGGTGGCGGTTATGCCGGATAACGTGTTTGCCACCTCCCGCGAAAATCTCTGGCAACAGGCCGATCCCGAAACGAAAGTCCCCCTGCCCGTCGAGCAAATCCTGCCGCTGTTGAGCACCGGCCGCGTTCGGATTCGCCTCGCGCTGGCGGTTCGCGCGATTCCCCCGGCACTGCTCGCGAACGATCTCCCCGAAACCGATGAATCCATTCCACTACCATTGGCGGAGGTGATCAGCCAACTGCCACCCAGCCTCTTTGCGGTCAGTGGTCACCAACAACATTCGGCACCAGCAATCGAAGAGAGCGACGACGCCAATCCGTTCCGCGAACGATCCGCCACCCCGGCCCTCATCCCCGAAGCGGAACCGGCTCCGTTTGTCGCGACAGTTCCTGCACCGGTTGTCGAGGAAGCAGAACCAGTTCACCTCGCCGAGGAATCGCTTGCAGACGACGAGGCTGACATTTTCACAGAGAAGACGCCGGTCGTCGAGGAACCAGAACCCCTCCCGGCACCCGTGGCGCTGGTAGAGACGCCGGTGGTCACACCGGCCGAGCCGCCGCACGTTGTCGAACCGCTGGCCATTACCCATGCGGTGGAGGTGCCGGTGGAACCGCCCGCCGCGTCCACCACCACTCCCGCTGCCGAGCCGGCCTTGGATGAACGTCGGTTCCTCATCAACCTCAATCGCTGTACGGTGGAAGATCTCACCAAGCTCGACGGCGTCGGCCCGGCCCTCGCCAAGCGGATTATCAGTTTCCGTGACGCTCATGGTCACATCAGCTCGCTCGCTGAATTACGGCAGATCCCCGGCATCGGACGCAAGACCTTCCGCGCCATCGCCGGCGCTTCGCCGGAAACGCTGAATCGGCTTCTCGGCGTTGAGCACGATCAAGAATTGACCCTGCAAGAAATCGTTCGCCTGACCGCCGCTCTGCCGGGAATCGATGGCTGCATTTTGACGGCGGCCGACGGGCTATTCCTGACCGGTCACCTGCCCGCTCATCTCGATGAAAACCGGCTGAGCGTGTTTGCCCCGCAACTGTTCAAGAAAGTTGGCCGCTATGCGCGGGAGTTGAGCGTGGGCAATGTGAACCGCATCTCGTTGTTCACCGACGAGCAACCCGTCAGTATTTTCCAGGCAGGCGCCATCTATTTGATCGTCGTGCATGACGCGCAACGTTTCAGCAAAGCGTTGTTGCGCCGGCTGACCCGAATCAGTGAAGAACTTGCCCGCCTCTGCCGCCAGCGGGCCGTCGTTTAAGGAGCGTCGAACACCATGTCCATCATCAACTACGCGAATAAAGAGATTCAATTCAAGATCGTCTATTACGGTCCCGCCCTGTGCGGCAAGACAACCAATCTGGCCCACATCCACAATCAAGTGGATGATACGAACAAGGGTGAGTTGGTGTCGCTGGCCACGGCGGCGGATCGCACATTGTTCTTCGACTTCCTGCCACTGAATGCGGTGACCATCAAAGGTTTCAAGACGAAGTTTCAACTCTACACCGTGCCCGGCCAAGTCATCTACAACGCCACCCGGCAACTCGTGTTGCGTAGCGTGGACGGCGTGGTGTTCGTCGCGGATTCGCAGTGGGACAAGATGGAGGAGAACGTGGAGAGTTTCAAAAACCTCCAGGACAACCTCGCTCGGCAAGGCACAAATCTCGACAGCGTCCCCTATGTCCTGCAATACAACAAACGCGACATGCCCAACGTCGCACCAGTACATTATCTGGAATACCTGTTGAACAACCGTACCCGGCGCGCAAACAGCTTTGTGGCCGTCGCCACAAACGGCCAGGGAGTGTTTACCACACTGAACGCCATCTCCCGGCTGCTCCTGCAAAAGTTTGCCCGCGAAGCCGAGGAGACAGTCACCAAACACCAACGGCCAGCGGCAACGCCCAACACTGCCCTGTCGGGCATTGCCGCGAACCGTCGCTAACTCGCAACCCCGTACGAGAGCACGACCATGAACCAGATGCCCATCATGACCATCCAGGCCGCCGAGCGCCTGCTGAATGCGCTCGAGGACTTCTTGGAAAAGGCGGAAGCCGACTACGCGATGATCATTGATCGCGGCGGCATGATTCTCAGTCAGCAAGGTGAATTGCCGGACAACGCGGATCCCGACATTGTGGCGGCACTCTCCGCAGGCAGCTTCGCTGCTACCCGGGAGCTGGCCTTGCGCGTCGGCGAATCCGATTGCGCGGCCCTCTATCAACAAGGCACAAACTCCCACATCCTCATCAGCGCCGTGGATGACGATGTGGTCTTGATTACAATCTTCGGCCGGCAAACGACCGTCGGCTTGGTGAAGTTCTACTCCGCCAAGGCGATCAAGCGCATCGGGGCCGTACTGCAAGAGTTGCGCACGACCAAGCACGTGGGCGTGCTGTTCACGAAGGAAGACATCAGCGCGGCGGAGAATCTCTTCGCCCGATAAGCCGCTACTGCGTTAGCCGCAAAACGATCTTGTTGGCCAACACCTCAAACACCTGCCCCAACTGCGCTGACGACGGGGCAAACAACGCTTCGCCATCGTAGAACGTGGGCACGTGACCCGGCAGCGTGGGGTCATTGGCAATCTGCCGCAGGAATGTCTGATTGATGCTGTTACCCAACCCGACGGCGTAAACGATGATTCCGTTGGCGCGCATTTCCTGAGCAACCTGCACAGCACGGAACTCCGCCTCCGCCGTCACATTCGCACGTAAAAATGCTTTTTGGGTGCCATCAATCGCCGAGCGAAATGTCGTCACGCCGGTGCAGCAAGGCGGGGTGCCGCCGGATACGTCACACGACAGTTGGACACCGGTTGCGGGATTAAAAAATGCGACGGTGGTGCCAGAATCATATCCACCGAAGTTCATCAAAGTCGGCGTGCCGCCGCAATTCAACGTGTGTTGAATAATGTTCGCCAACCCGTCCGTGAAAAACACACACACCTTGACGATGTCCTCGCCCGGGACGACAGGGAATGCTTGGATTTGTGCGTAACCGTTCGTCAGACCGCCTTGGGAAAACGTGCCACCGACAAACGGCAGCGCATTCGCGGCATTCTTAATCGCGGTCTTGAATGGCGAGGCGATGGGGTTGACATTGACTGTCGCGTGGGAAGCGAAACTCGACATCCCAGCCCGATCCACGGTTTCGTCGAACGAATCAATAAACGCTCCGACAGCCGGTGGCAAGGCGGTCGCTCCGTTGTTGCCGTTCATCGAACCCGACCGGTCGAGCACCAAACTCATGACCACCTTCGCTCGCCGCGCTTGGCCGGTCGCGCGCACGTTGAGCACTTTCCACTGGGGAAACACGCGCAGGAAAAACGTGTTGATCGGTACAACGGCGTTCATATCCAACTGCACGTTACCGTTGGCCGTGGTAGTAAATCCCGAAGTCACGACCGGCGGTGTCACCTGCCGGCCAGGACTGCCCGAGTTGTTATAATTCATGTCAAACGTGCTCCGGGCAATCAGTAGCGCCGTTGGTTGGCCTTGCGCCAAATTACGAATGCCAATCATGCAGGCGGCATCCACTGCTTTTGACAGGGAGGCGCGCGTGAGATACGCAAACCCCGCATCAATCCCCAAGCCAACAAAGGCAAACAACACGATCACCATCAAAACCATCATGGGCAGCGTTTGTCCGCGTTGGCCGACGGGACGTGTGAACCAGTTTTTCATAAACTCTTTTCCTGTTGGGTTCGGTTAGAAATAGGCGACATCGCGTAACGTCGTCGGTAACGCGGCGCCCAACAGCATGCCGATCGGTGTCACGGGCGTGTACCGGTGAAAAACTTCCACGACATACAGCGTTCGATTCCGGGGCGGCACCTCGACTGCGGTCGCAGGGAGCGTTGCGGCGCCACCAACGGCGTTGCCCACCGAACTCGTTTTTACCACCCCGCCGGCTTTTTGCTGGCCGGTGACGGTCAGGGTGCCATTGGCGGCGCGGCGCACAGCCGTGACGATCACGTAACCGTTGGCTGTCATATTCAGCGGATTGGCGGAGGCATTGACCGCCGTGATCGTTGTAGCCAGTGACTCACCGCGCGACGCCAGATTCGCCCCTTCCCGGCTCACACCGGCTAGTATCTGCCGAATCAGAATGGCGCGCCCGAAATCCACCAAGCCAAAAACCATCATCAACAAAAAAATCCCGACCAATGTAAATTCAACCAGTGCCTGACCTGACCGGCACGATGCGCGAGTGCGAGCGGTGATGCGTGTCATAGGATTAGTTGGTTTGAGCGGGGTTGAAGGGTTCATTCTTGAACGTGGTAGTCACCGTGAACACATGTTGGCCATTGTTGAAAAACTTCCCGACGATGGGCGTGATCAGGTTCAGAGTGTGCGTGAGTGATACCGTCACGATATCCCGCGGTCCACCCGCAGAATTGGCGCCACCGGATTGACTCGAAACGGTCACCGTGCCGATGTTCAACCCCATGGCGGCCTTGCTGGCAATCTGTTTGATGGATTCGACACGCGTGTAGGGTTGCGTCGTCGCCGGGTTGGTTCCGCTGAGCTTGTTGCCCGTCACGGCATACCGGCCTGCTTCACGCAACGCATGCTGTAGCGTTGACTGGGTGAAGTATAGCCGTCCAAAATCAATGATCCCAAATGTCAGCAAGAAAAATATCGGGGCAATCATTGCAAACTCAACAAGTGACTGGCCCCCTCGTTTTCTACCGTAGGACATCATTTTCATAACTTTCCCTCATATAATCTACTGCTTAAACCCAAACCTCTAAGCAGTCATCAGGCCGATTTCGCTGCCGACCTGTCACAAGTTACACTTTATCGAGAATTGTCGAAAAAACAACTGATAAATCAGCATTTAGTCCTGCTTTTGCCAACAACACCGGTGGATCGGTTTGCCTTCCTGAAGGAACTGCTGCTCGAAATCGGTCAGCGCCTCCTTTACCGGCGCTGCCTGCTCGCATTCTTGAAAGCTTTTCGACCGACGAAACGTCTCATTCGCAGACTGGAAATAGTCTGTATCATCGGTGGAAAAACGGACGCAGCCATGCGGCATCAACGATGTCTGCAGCGCCATCACGAACGTCTCGTTCACGAGGCGCCGGGACTGATGCCGTCGTTTCGGCCAAGGATCGGGACAATAAATGTGATAGGTCGCGACCGAGTTGGCGGGCACCAAGTACTGCACAAAGTAGCTCGCCTCCAGGCGGAACAGACGTGCATTCGCCAAGCCGTTGCGCTTGAGCTTGGATTCCACCTTTCGCAAGCGTGTCAGGAGCCGGTCTACACCAAAAAAATTCCGTTTGGGGTGTTGTTGGCTCGCCCACAACAAGAACGCCCCCTTGCCACAGCCGATGTCCACCTCGATTGGCGCGCTCCGGGCAAACACATCTGCCCAGGACAAGCGCTCAACCCAGTTTGGCGGAATGTAAATCAACGAACTGGAAGACATGCTACCCCTCCCTTTTAGGAAAAAAAATGGTGGCTGGGGTCAGAATTGAACTGACGACACCTGCATTTTCAGTGCAGTGCTCTACCAACTGAGCTACCCAGCCAGCCAATTGAATGGCAAGACGTTATAGCGGGACATCCGTGGAGATGCAAGCACGTCCATTGCCACGGTGCAAACTTAGTACGCCATTTCGGAAGGGAATGGCAAATAGATTCGACAACTTTTCCAAAACCACTGTTTGTCTCATCGCGTCCAAATCCCTGACGTGGCACGGTTTTGGGAAACATTTCGCATTGGGTATCACAACTGGTGGCTGGTTGGCGTGTACGTTATGCTGCTGGCCGTTTTCCTCTACGGCATTCTCCGACCTCGCACGCGCTCCCAGTGGCGTTCCGCCGGGATGGCGCAGGCGTGGGTGATTGCGTTGTACGCGGAGATGTACGGGTTGCCGCTCACGATGTATGGACTGGCCGCCCTGACCGGGCAAACCGAATACACCACCAACCATTTTCGCGGTCACGCTTGGGCGTACGTGTTTGGATGGGGTGACACGGGAGCAATCGTCTCGAACGTGGTAGGCCAAAGCTTCATCGCAACGGGAGCGATCATCGCCCTTCTCGGTTGGCGCCAAGTTTATCGGGGACGGGGCGTGCTGGTGCAAACTGGTCTCTACCGGCGCATCCGACACCCGCAGTACACGGGGTTTTTCCTCTTCCTCACCGGCAGTCTGATCAACTGGCCCACACTGATTACGATCGTCATGTTTCCCCTGCTCTGCTGGACTTATTATCGGCTGGCCCGGGAGGAAGAAAGCGACGCCGTGGTCGCATTTGGTGACGATTACCGCGCCTATCAACAAGTCAGTGGCATGTTCCTGCCACGGATGGTTGGTCGTTGAGAAACTCCAACGCTTTCTGGTAGCTGCGCTTTTCCAAATAATGCTGCAACTGCGGGTGAGCACGCTTTCCAAGTTGCCGCTGACACTCCACCACGGCCGCCAAGGCCGCGACAATTTGGCCGGCATCTTTCGACTCGGCCGCAGCCATAAAGGAAGTCAGGGCGGCATGCAAGGGAGTGGACATTATTTTTTCACTCCGCGGGTTTTTCCGGATTGGAAGTCCCATAACAACCAATCGTCGTCCGCCACAAACTTACCCAGCTTGCCATCCCATTTCCGCGGCAGCTTGTGATTAAGCGCCGCGAGGAACGGCAGGAGCGGCCGTTTGGGTTTTTGCTGACGTTCATGTTCATCCAGTGGGATGTCCTGCTTCCAACCAAACTGTTTGCGAAAGGGCGCAAACCCAAACCCATCAAAGAAATTTTCCCCGCCAACGAGCGGCAGATACCAGAGACTCGGATTGCCGCGCGGGTTTTCTTTGATCGGCACTTCCCGCTCCAAACGTTCCAGCAACGCCGCCCCCTTCGGGTCATTCTGCAAATGCCGGCGCAACTCGTGAAGCGTCGGAAAATGAACGGGCGGACTCACGAATAGCACCGGCTTGTGCTGCAAGGTGGCCATGACGATCTCGTGCGGTGTGCCGACGCTGTAGATGTTCGTCGGGCAATACGAAATGGTGAAATCGCTCGTATCCACCATTCGTAAGTCAATATGCATCGTCTCCCAGAACTGGCGAACACACCACGCGCGCGCCTCGGCGCCTTTCCGTCCCGGCGCATACGTCCACCGCTCGCGAATCCGGTGCACACTGGCCTCGTCCTCCCGGCCATACTCGTGCAAGCCGCGCACGGATGGTTTGAACCACGGGTCGAACACCGTCACCCCCACTTGCTGCAAAAACTCCCCCACCCGGTTACGCCAGCCCAGTTTCTTTTCCGCCGCGCGGGAAGCCACAAAATCCATTGGCCCCGAAAGATACACGCGCGACCCGCGTAGTAGACCGGTTTTTGCCATGACCGGATTGTAGTGAAATCAACCGACGGATACCACTTGAATTTCCGTCAACGGCGCGGCTTGTCTTTGGGAAGTGTTCTGGTAATCTCCGTGCCGTGCAGCAGACCGAAACGGAATCCAATCACGACGCGTTGTTGCGGACGGAGGGATTGGTCAAGATTTATGGCGGCCGGCGTGTCGTGGACGGTGTGGATATTCACGTCGGCCGCGGGGAAGTAGTTGGCTTGCTCGGTCCCAATGGTGCCGGCAAGACGACGACGTTCTACATGACGGTCGGCTTGGTGCGCCCGCATGCCGGGCGCGTATTTTTTGATGGGCAAGACGTCACGAAGCTGGCGATGCATTTACGGGCACGGCGCGGAATGGGATATTTGGCTCAGGAAGCGAGCATCTTCCGCAAGTTGACGGTGGAGGAAAACATCCTCGCGATTCTGGAGACGCTTCCCCTGTCGGCGGCCGAGCGGAAGTTTCGGCTGGATTATTTGTTGCAGGAACTGGATATTCAGTCGCTGGCCAAAAACAAGGCGTACACACTCAGTGGCGGTGAACGCAGGAGACTGGAAATTACCCGAGCCTTGGTGACCGGGCCGAAGTTGTTGTTGCTGGACGAACCGTTCAGCGGCGTGGATCCCATTGCGGTTTATGAAGTGCAACAGATTGTCGCCGAACTGAAGCGTAAGGGCATTGGGATTCTGCTCACCGACCACAATGTGCGCGAGGCATTGCGCATCGTGGATCGGGGATACATTATTCACCGCGGCCAGGTGCTGCGGGAAGGCACCAGCGAGTTTCTTATTAACGATCCCCAGAGCCGGGAGATTTATCTGGGGCCAGAATTCAGCATGTAACGCGGCGCGTCTTGAACGCGCGCTGCGGGAAGGAGCGGACGCATGGAAGTTTCAATCACGGGACGGCACCTGGAAGTGACCCCTCCCATCAAAGAATACGCCACAACCAAACTATCCCAGATCGGGATTGAGTTTCCCAAGATTCTGCAAGCCCACTTCATTCTGGAAGTGGACAAGTTCCGGCACATCGCCGAGTTGGTCGCGCACTGCGGCAACCATATCACCATCGAAGCGCGGGATGTCAGCGAGGATTTGTACGGTTCGATTGACCGGGTGGTGGACAAGGTGGAACGCCAAATCCGTAAGTACAAAACCAAGATTCAAAATCATTCGCAACGGCACGCGAGTCTCCACCACGTCGAAGAACACGTCCTGACGCACGATCTTCATGAAGATGAAGGTCAATCGCGAGTGGTGCACACCGAGAAATTCGCCATCAAACCGATGTTTGTGGATGAGGCGATTCTGCAGTTGGAGCTGATCGAGAACCGGCAGTTCTTGGTGTTCTTCAACGCCGACACCCAGAAGGTCAACGTCGTCTATCGCCGCAAGAAAGGCGATTTCGGTCTCATTCAGCCAACGCTCGCTTAATTCGTCATGCTCCCCAACGTCCCCACTGTTACCGTTGAGAAGTTTTACCTCGATCACGCGGAGGCATTGCAACTCAAGCTGGTCGCGGGTGGGGCAGGATTGTCGCACAAGATTCTCGAAGGCTCCGTCAACCGCCCGGGTCTGGCGCTGGCCGGCTTCTTCAACTACTTCGCGTTCAAACGGGTTCAAGTCATCGGCGGCGCGGAAAACCAGTTCTTGAAATCGCTGCCGGAGTCAGAAACTCCGGAACGCATTGAGGCGATGTTACAGCGCAAGATTCCCTGCTTGGTCTTCGCCCGCAACATCACCCCCACCCCGCGCATCGAAGAGATCTGCGACAAACTTCAGGTGCCGTTGTTCCGTACCAAGATGACCACCATGAAGTTCATCAACTCCGCGACCATCGCGCTCGAGATGGAGTTCGCCCCCACCATCAGCGAACACGGTTCCATGGTGGACATCCTCGGCGTGGGCGTGTTGATTCGCGGCGAAAGCGGGATTGGCAAAAGCGAAAGCGTGCTGGCGCTGCTGGAACGCGGGTACTCGCTGGTCAGTGATGACATTACCCGGATTCGGCTCATGGAAGGGCGTGAGTTGATCGGCACCTCATCCGAGATGACGCGTTATCACATGGAAATTCGCGGCTTGGGAATCATCAACGTGCCGGCTGTCTTCGGCGTGGCGAGCGTGCGAGACGAAAAACGCATCAATCTCGTCGTCACGCTGATGGACTGGACCAAGATGGATGACATCGAGCGGACCGGCATTGACCAGCAAACGTATGCGATTCTGGGCATTCAAATCCCGCATGTCACCATCCCCGTCCGCCCAGGACGCGACATTGGCCGGCTCATTGAAGTCGGGGCGCTGGATCAAAAACTGAAAAGCCTCGGCCACAACGCCGCGCGCGAGTTCAACGACCGATTGATCGCGAAAATGCGCGCGCCCGGTGGCAGCGGCATGGGATAATTCACATGGCACTTTTCAAGAAACCAACCGACGGCAGCGGCCCCAAACGGGTCACGAAAGAAATCACGGTCATCAACAAACTCGGCATTCACGCCCGCCCCGCGGCCATGTTCGTCAAAGTGGCCAGCCGGTTTGAGGCCGGCATTCTCGTCGAGAAAGATGGCGAGCAAATCAACGGCAAAAGCATCATGGGCTTGATGATGCTGGCCGCCGGCCAAGGCTCCAAGCTCAAGCTCATCGTGGATGGCAAGGATGCCGAGGCCGCCGTTGCGGAATTGGAGAAACTGTTTGAGCGTAAGTTCGATGAGGAGTAGAACTAACCAGCAAGATGAGTAAAAAGGTTACCGCGGAAAAAATCTACCAAGGCATCGGCGTTTCGCCGGGGGTAGCGCGCGGTCGAATTTTTGTCTTCAGCGTCGCCGATGAGGTCGTGCCGGAATACGACTTGGATGCCGAGGATGTCCCGCAGGAGATCGCGCGGTTTGAGCAAGCCCTCATTCAGACCCGCCAGCAGCTCCACGAACTCCAGCAACGCATCGTCAGCGGCATCGGCTCCTCCGCCCCTTCGAGCATCATTGATGTCCACCTCTCGCTGACCGAGGACCCGGCCCTGATCGAACCGGTCACCGCCAACATCGAGCAGGACAAAAAGAACGTCGAATTTGTTTTCCACACCATTGCGCGCCGGTACGTCAAAACGCTCTCGGAGTTGCCCGATGAATTCTTCCGCGAACGCAGCGCCGACGTGGAAGATGTCTGCCGGCGGATCCTCCGCAATTTGATGGGCCACGAGCACAAAGTGCTGGCCAATCTCCCAGCCGACACAATTGTGATCGCCCACGATCTCGGCCCGACGGATACCACCGCGCTCGACCGGCACCATGTGATCGGGTTCGCGACCGATGTGGGCAGTCACACGTCGCACTCTGCCATCATGGCGCGTTCCATGAACCTGCCGGCCGTGGTGGGGTTGCGGGAAGCGAGCAAGCGATTACGCGACGGCCAACTCGCGATTCTCGACGGCTACAGCGGCACGCTCGTCGTGGATCCCTCCGAGCAGACGTTGTTCGTCTATGGCCAACTCGAAGTCAAACGCCACGGCATCGCCGAACGCCTCGCCGCGTTGCGTGATCTCCCGGCTGAAACACTCGACCATCACCGCATCACCGTTTCCGGTAACATCGAGTTGCCGGCGGACGTGCCCGCGTTGCTGAACAACGGCGCCGAAGGCGTTGGCCTGTTCCGCACGGAGTTCCTCTACCTCAACCGCACCGATTTTCCCAACGAGGAAGAACAGTTCCTAATCTATCAGGAAGTCGCGCGGGCGGTAAAACCGCACAGCACGATCATCCGCACCCTCGATCTGGGTGGCGACAAATTTCACAGCGAAGAAGAGACGCCCTCCGAAATTAATCCGTTTCTCGGCTTCCGCGGCATTCGCTTTTGCCTCGGCCACCCTGAAGTATTTGAGATGCAACTCCGGGCGATTCTCCGCGCCAGTGCCGAAGGCAATGTCCTCATCATGTACCCCATGATCAGTGGCGTGCAGGAAGTCATTCAGGCCAACGAACTCCTCGAACGCATCAAAGGCGATCTCCGCAAAGAGGGCCAGCCCTTCGACGAAAACATCCAAGTCGGCGCCATGATCGAAGTCCCCTCCGCCGCCCTCACGGCCGAGATGATTGCCCAGGAAGTGGACTTCTTCAGCATCGGCAGCAATGACCTCATCCAGTACACGATGGCCATTGACCGGGTGAATGAGAAAGTCGCCAACCTCTACGAGCCGACCAACCCGGCCATCCTCCGCCTCATCCGCAACACCGTCGAGAGCGCTCACAATAACAACATCTGGGTGGGCGTCTGCGGTGAAATGGCCGGCGACCCGCTCTACGTCCCGCTCCTTCTCGGCATGGGTGTGGACGAACTCAGCGTCGGTGCCGCGAATCTCCCGCGCATCAAAGAAGTCATCCGCCGGGTCACCTACAAAGAAGCCCAAGAACTCGCCGCTGCCAGCCTCCACGCCACCAATGGACGCGACGTCGTCACCATGCTCAATGCCCTCCTCCAGCGCATTGATCCTGACCTGATTGACTAACGCGCCGCGAGCTTCCGCTGCAAAATCTCGCCGACCACTTGCGGATTCGCTTTCCCCTTGCTCAACTTCATCACTTGTCCCTTGAGGAAGTTGATCGCCGCCGGATTCCCCGCCTGAAAATCCGCAACTGATTTGGGATTCGCCGCGATCGCCTGATCCACAAACGCCTCCAAAGCCCCCGTGTCACTCACCTGCACCAGCCCCCGCACCTGCACAATCGCAGCCGGCGATTTACCCGTCCCAAACATCTCCGCGAAAACTTCCTTGGCGATCTTGCCGTTGATTTGTCCCGCATCAATCAACCCCACCAACTCCGCCAACTGACCCGGCGTGATCTTGCTCTCCGCAAATTTCGACAGCAACTCGGTCATCACCCAATTCGAGATTGCCTTCGGATTCTTCGATTGACCAGCCGCCGCATCATAAAACTTCGCCACGGCGGCATCGGCCACCAGCACCCCGGCATCGTACTCCGGTAACCCGTATTGCTGAACAAACCGCAGACGCTTCGCATCCGGCAACTCGGGAATGAGCTGACGGATTTCCGCGAGCAACGCGTCCGTCACCTGCACCGGCATCAAGTCCGGCTCGGGAAAATACCGATAATCATGCGCATACTCCTTCGTCCGCATCACGAAGGTCTTGCCGGCCTCATCATCCCAACGCCGGGTCTCCTGCTGCAATTTCTCCCCGCGACCCAACGCGCTGATTTGCCGTTCGATCTCATACGCCACGGCCCGGCGCACCCCGGAGATCGAGTTCATATTCTTGATCTCGATCTTCTCCCCAAACGCCTGCTGCCCCACCGGCCGCACCGACACATTGCAATCACACCGCAACTGCCCCTTCTCCATATCGCAATCGCTCACGCCGCCGCTGATAAAAATCTCTTTCAACGCCGTCAGATACGCAAACGCCTCGTCCGGCGACCGTAAATCCGGCTCGCTCACACACTCCATCAACGGCGTCCCGGCCCGATTGAAATCCACGCCGCTACTGGTCGCAAAATGAAAACTCTTCGCCACGTCTTCTTCCAAATGAATCCGGGTGACCCCGATCCGCTTCCCGTTGATAATCACTGCCCCGCCGACACACAGCGGCAAATCGTACTGCGAAATCTGATAATTCTTCGGCATGTCCGGGTAGAAATAATTCTTCCGATCCCATTTGGAAAACGGGGCAATCTGGCTGCCGATCATCAACCCGGCCAAGATCGTCTTCCGCACCGCCTCCGCGTTGATCACCGGCATCACCCCGGGATACCCCAAACAAACCGGACAAACGCGCGTATTCGGCTCCGCGCCACTCTCCGTCCCGCACCCACAAAACATCTTCGAGCGCGTTTTCAATTGCACATGCACTTCGAGACCAATGACCGCTTCGTAATTCATCAGAGTCGCGGCCTCACTTTCGACCAATTCGTCGCCGACTCATACGCGTGCGCCACCTGCAAAACCCGCTCCTCACCGAACGCCGGCCCCAAAATCTGCAACCCTACCGGCAACTGCGGATCTTTCGTGAACCCGCACGGAATGCTGATCCCGCAATTGCCCGCCAAGTTGCACGAGATGGTAAAAATATCGCTCAAATACATCTTCAACGGATCACCCGATTTCTCCCCGAGCTTGAACGCCGGCTCGGGCGACGTCGGTGTCACGATGACATCGCACTTCTGAAACGCCTGCTCGAAATCACGCCGAATCAATGTCCGCACCTTCTGCGCGCGCAGATAATACGCGTCATAATACCCGGCACTCAGCGCGTACGTGCCGAGGATGATCCGCCGCTTCACCTCCGGACCAAACCCCTGCCCCCGCGTCTTGCCATACGTCTCAATCACATCCCCACCCGGCACCCGCAGTCCGTATCGCACGCCATCGAACCGCGCGAGATTGGCGCTCGCTTCCGCCGTGGCCACCAAATAATAGACCGCCACCGCATACTCCGTGTGCGGCAACGAAATCTCCACAACCTCCGCGCCCAACTCGACCAACTTCTGGATGGCCGCGCGCACCGCCGCCTCGATTTCCCGGTCCAACCCGGCAATGAAGTACTCCTTGGGCAACCCGATCCGGATCCCCTTCACTCCCCGGCCGAGAATCGCTGCGTAATCCGGCACCGCCTGCGGCACGCTGGTGGAATCGCGCGGGTCGTGACCGGCCAGCACCTGCAACATCAGCGCCGCGTCCGTCACATCTTTCGTGAACGGCCCAATCTGGTCCAGTGACGACGCAAACGCCACCAACCCATACCGGGACACCAGGCCATACGTGGGTTTCAACCCCACGCAACCGCACAACGCCGCCGGCTGCCGAATCGAACCGCCCGTATCGCTGCCCAATGCCACGATGGCCGCGTCCGCGCCGACCGCCGCCGCGCTGCCGCCGCTCGAACCGCCGGGAATGCGCTCCAAATCCCACGGATTCCGCGTCGTCCCCCACGACGAATTTTCCGTGGAACTCCCCATCGCGAACTCATCCATGTTCGTCCGTCCGAGCAAGATCGCCCCGGCCTCGCGCAATTGATGAATCACCGTGGCATCATACGGCGCCACGTATCCCTGCAAGATCTTCGAGGCGCACGTGCACGGCTGCCCGGTCACATTGATCACATCTTTAATCGCCACCGGCACGCCCGCGAGTAATTTCCCGCCCTTCGCCGAGCCGGCTTGGTCAATCGCATCCGCCTGTGCCAGCGCATCGTCGGGATTCAACCACAAATACGATTTGAGCCGGCCGTCCACCGCTTCAATTCGCTGAAGTATCGCCTGCGTCACCTGCCGGGCCGAAACCTCACCGGCGCGCAGCTTCGCGCGGAGTTCGTGGATTGTCAGCGTGTGCAAGCTCATGGCAATTTAGGTGGAACATTCATTCAACGATCTTGGGCACGATGAACAAACCACGCGCCTGCTCGGGGGCGTTCTGGAGAAATTGTTCGCGCTCGATGCCGCACGGTCGAGCCTCGTCAGGCCGCAGGACATTGTGCAACGGCGTCCCGTGCGCCGTCGGCTCCACCCCCGAAACGTCGAGCTGGTTCAACTTCTCGACGTACGCGAGGATGTCCGTGAGTTGCGCCGCGATCGTCTGCCGCTCCGCCTCGCTCAACTCAATCCGCGCCAAATGCGCCACATGATCAATGTTCATTTCAGCCATCGCGCAGCGATATTACCCACGCCCGCCACTGGCTCAAGGACAAAACAAGCCGGCCGCATTCCTCACTTGTGTCGCCAAACAATTTCCACGACCGGAACTTCCCAATTATCGCAGCGAAGCAGTTTGTGAAAGTCCTCCTTGTCCACATCCTCTCGCCCGCGAGCGCAGAGGGCAAGGATACGAATTGCCTCGATCTGCTGAAGACGGTCACCCCACTCCCCCACCGCCGCTTGCGACAATCTGGCGACGCAAAGACCGCTGGACGTGATCAACTCCAAAGATTGACCATTGGCGCACAACCTCAACGGATCGTTGTGTTGCAGTTGTTTTAGCGCGGCATGAACGGGGTGCGCATTGTCCATGCGCCCCGCGTAATCGAGGAAAATATCTCGCAACCCGAGCACGGTATAGCGTCGCGCCAGCAACGCCGGCGAAAGGCTTGTGGCAGATGGCATAGCCCGACGCTTAACCGATTCGGACTTGGCAAGTTCCTCAACGAAGCGGTGGCGGGCGTCATTACGTTGCGGTAGCAGCAACATCTGCCGGGCTCGGGTCATACCAACGTAAAACAGGCGGCGCTCTTCTTCGAGTTTGCTGGCACCGGGCAGCCAGTTGTCTCCCAGAATCGTGACGTGGTCATATTCCATGCCTTTCGCACCGTGAACAGTGCTGAGGAGTAAGCCATTGCCGAAGCGTTGCTCGCGGCGCTCTTCCGCTAGGGTGGTGTAGATGAAATCGTGCAGCGCTCCCGCCGGCTGTTCGGCGTTCTCGGTTTCTTCACGCCAACTTGCGATCAAGGTGTCCAGCAGCCGATGCCAGTGGTTGCGTTGTTCCACTGGCGGCAACATGCTCGCGACTTCCGAGGCACGAACGAGTGCGCCTTTCTTTTCCCGGAGACAATCTACGAACCGACAAATCTCGCGAACCCGCGTCAGAGGCAACGCCCCATCGCAGGTGAGACTCCAACGGACGGGGATGCCACGCGTCTCGCAGAGAGTACGCAGCGGAGCAAGTTCATCGTGGTTGTGGGCGAGAATGGCGCAAGCCGACCAGTCAAACTCGTGCAGCTTTCGCAGCCGCATCAATTCGTCGATGACGGCACTGGCTTGAGCCGCTTCGTCGGCAACGGTCAGAATCTGGACTCGTCCCTGTCCGACCGAATCAAGCTTCTGCCAGAGACCGCCGGGCGGATCGTTGTGACGGTTCTTGTTGGGAACAATTGAATACCGGATTTTCATCCGGTCGTGGTTTTGCTCAATCAGATAATTGGCGGTGGTGATGATGTGGCTGGTCGACCGGTAGTTCTCCAGCAGGTGACAGGTCCGCGCGACGTAATCCTGTTGAAATTGGCGAATGTATTTCACATTCGCGCCGCGGAAGGTGTAGATGTTTTGATCATCGTCACCTACCGCGAGAATGTTCAGTTTGCTGTCCGGGTCCGCCAACGTCCGCCCGGCCAGTGCGGAAATCAGCGCATACTGCTTTTCATCAATGTCTTGATACTCGTCCACCAGAATGAAGCGATAACCGGCCAGCAAGCGGTCGCGCAATTCATCCTCAGCCAAGCCGGGCAGGTCGGCCTCGCCGCGCAGGAGTTGAATGGCGCGGTCGAGGATGGCATCGAAATCAATTCCTGCCCCTGCCGGCCGGTCGGCGAAGGATGCCCCGACTAGGCGCATCGCCAACCCGTGATACGTTTGCACTGTGATGAACCGCGCGTCTGCGCCGATGAGTTCGAATAACCGACGACGTGTTTCCTGTGCGGCATGCCGGTTAAAGCAAAGCACGAGGATCGACGACGCCGGCTGGCGTTTGACGCGCAACAAGTAGGCACACCGGTGAACAACCACCCGTGTCTTGCCGGCACCGGGGCCGGCCAAGATCAGGAGATTGCGGTCGGTATCGGCTGAGACGATCTCTTGTTGGGTGGGATTCTGGAGGTCTTCTACGATTTGCCGGTAGGACTCGTCGGTGGTGGCGCGATCCAACACTTCCCGGCGACCGCGAAAAAAGCGCTGGATGAACTCTTTTCGGTCCATCGTGAAGTAAGCCAAGACCAATTCCACTGCGCGCCCGATTTTCTCCAAACCCAACCGGGCATACTCATTCATCACGTGAACTTGAAAGACGCGCTGTTCGTAATGTTGGGACAGCGGATCGTAGTCGCTCGCGGTAAATCGGGGCGGGGCGTCGTCCTGAATCCGAATCGTCATTGACTGGCGGAAGACGGCCAGCCCTTGTTGGAGGATAATGATTTTCTGTTCATGCAGAAACAGTAACGCGTGCTCAATGGCTGTTTGCCGGTCGCGCAATTGCGCCAGCAACACCAAGTCCGCCTCCAGCGCTTTGGTGATGTCGTCAAAAGAGAATGCTACGAGGCACTCTTCGGCCACCGGTGTCGCGACAGGAATCTTTTCCACCAACACTCGCAAAACGATACTGGCAACGGCCCGACGTCTCTGCGCCAGTGCCAGCAACGTCGGCCAATCATGGTTCAGTTTGACGCGCGCCTGTTCGCGGCTGACGGCCCGGTACTCCATCACCGACGGAGTGCCGAAGCCGCGCCCGGCAAACGCCAGATTGCGCAGCAAGCTGGTAATCGTCTCCGGCACGCATGCATGGTCTTCGTCGCAGACCCGTTGATTCAACCGCGGCAAATGAACGTGCAGCCAGCCGGTCGGATCCGGTTCCTCCACCGGCAGAATCTTCAACAGCGCCTCTTCCAGCGCGCAGACTTTCTCGAATTGCCGGCGCGGCGACTTCGGCCCACCGTGTTTCACAAACGCCGTCAACAGCATGTCCTTCTTAATCAGCCCGGCTTCGACCATTTCGTTCAGCAAGCTCATGACGATCTTGGTCTCGCTCAAGGCTTGGGCTTCGCGTTGTTGCCCCTGTTTGACCAGCGCCGCCCGGTACGCTCCGAACGCTTCGCGCAAAGCCGGCAACTCGGCCAGACTATCCGCACTGAAGCCTTCATCCGGCGGGCTGTTGATCAACCGGCTGAAGATCGCCTCCCATTGCTCCTGTTTCTGGGGCGACAAATTCAACCGCGCCATCTTCTCGCGCGCCTCCGCCAACGACCGCACCAGCGGTCGTCCTTGAAACACATTGGTGCGATTCTCGTTGCGCTGGATAAACCCACGCTGTTCCAGCAACGAGATCGCCGTTTTGACTTTGGTGTCAGCCTGCCGGTCGGCTACATCGAAATCCACGTGCAACTGCTGGTCGCGCAACAGTTCCCCGGTGGTGATGATGACTTCGCCATCGCGATTGCGCCGGGCGCGTTTGATGGCGCGCAGGATTTCCTTCACCTCGCGCTGACTCAATTCCGAGAGCGCGCCCAGTGTGAATTGGCGTTCAATGTCCTGCTGATCGTAGAGCAAAATACATTGCGCCGTCTGCCGGTCGCGCCCCGCCCGACCGGCCTCCTGCAAATAATTCTCTACCGAGCCGGGAATGTCGGCGTGAATGACCACCCGGACGTTCTCCTTGTCCACGCCCATCCCAAATGCGTTTGTGGCGCAGATCACGCGCAGTTCGTTGCGGAGAAACTCGTCCTGAATGCGCCCCCGGTTCGCCGCATTCAACCCGGCATGGAATGCCGCCACGCGCCAGTTTTTGGTTGCGAGATATTCCGCCAGTTTCTCCGCGCCTGACCGGGTGGCGCTGTACACCACCGCCGCACCTTGCGGGTCGGCTTCCAGATGCAGATGGAGCAACGCATCCACCCGTTCCTGTTTGACCGGCGCGCTGACAATTTGGACGTCGAACTTCAGGTTGTCGCGTTCCGTGCCGCCGTTGTACACGGTGAATTCCTGACCGAGTTCAGTCCGAAAGTGCGCGACAATTTCCTCGATAACGTCCCGCTTGGCGGTCGCGGTGAACCCCATGACCGGCGGCAAATCGACATTCTGCTCTTGCGCCAACTCCCGGATGAAGCGCGCCGCGTACAAATAGTCCGGGCGAAAATCATGTCCCCATTTCGATAGACAATGCGCCTCGTCAAAAACCCACGCGCCGATTTCGCGTTGCTTGATGCATTCCCGGAACGATTTATTGCGGAGCTGTTCCGGCGCGACGTAAAGCAACGCGATATCGCCCAACCGCACTCGTTCCAGCGTGTCGCCGCGTTCGGGCGGCGTCAGCATGCCGGACAATGCGCCAGCCAAAGGCAAACCGGTCTTGGCCAGCAGATTATCCACCTGATCTTTCATCAACGCTTGCAACGGCGTGATGATGATCGTCAAACTCCCGCGCTGAAAGTGTCGCGCCAACGCCGGTACCTGATAGCAGAGTGATTTGCCGCCGCCGGTCGGCAAGAGCGCCAACAGCGGTTGACCACGCATCCCGGCCCGCACGATCTCCTCCTGCAAACTGCCACCGTCCGCGCCAGCCGGTAAAGGCCGAAATTGCGAAAACCCGAAGAACTTCCGCAGTTGCTCCACCGGATTATGTGCGAACCGGCAGTACTCGCAGCCGGCATCCGCGCAATCGCGCCCGCGCAGACGATTAATCAACTGCCCGGTTTCAGGAAACTGATGGCGCACCCACGGCGGCAAAACGGAGTTATGGCCGGCCACGGTAATCCAAGTGACCGCATACGCCGCTGACGGAGCGGCCAGTTCCTGACCGGGATTGATCCGCAGCAGTTCCGTAAGAGCGGTACGACAGACACGTTCTTGAATCAGCGACGCAAACAATTGCCCCACTTCGCCCGTCTCAACCGTCCCCACTCCGACCGCATCAAAGAATTGCGCAAATCCCTGCCGAGCCACGACCGGCAATCCCGCGCCCTCCAAGGCAACTCGGCAAAACCTCGTCAAATGCGGCACACTGGATTGGCGCTCGACGAATTGACCAAACTCATCCCGTAACAACGTCGCCGCCAACCGCGCATCCGCCAACGGATCATTTACCGAATCGCGAACCAACTTGTAATCCTTCACCAGCCGGTGATGCGGATTTTGCGGAAACGCCAGTGGTGATAAAAGTAACGTGTCCACCACCGGTAACTTCAACAAGCGCAAGTGCGGATACCGCTCTTGCAGAAACGGTAGGTCGTGCTCCAACAGGTTGTGTCCCGCGACATAATCCGCGCGTGTTGCCAATTCGTCCAAACGCGTCAGCGCTGCCGTGATACCGGCGGAC